>Ga0070671_100001226_pt1 | contig 19207 bp, 19 predicted proteins | sample KBSS73metaG_FD_65341 | JGI IMG/M metagenome (GOLD analysis project Ga0070671, IMG submission 65341) | Switchgrass rhizosphere microbial communities from Kellogg Biological Station, Michigan, USA - KBS S7-3 metaG | ecosystem: Host-associated > Plants > Roots > Rhizosphere > Soil ...
CCATCTGGTGTCCGCCCTCGACACCCATCAGCGACGCCACTCGTCCGGCCTTGTGAATGCGGACGACGTCATCGGCTGAATAAGCCTGTTCGAGATCCTTCGGATAAGCGGCGATGATGCGCTTCACGATGTCGATCTCTTCGAGCGTGTTGCGGATCGCGCGGTCGCCATCGACCTCGGCCGGGATGTAGACGGACCAGAATTGTCCGCCGACGCGGCCCTGGCGGAGGCGGGCCATGTCGGTCATGAGCGGATGAGGCCGCTTGTCCGTGCCGCTTGCAAGGCCGTAGGTATTCCCGCCGTAATTCTCGCGCAGCTGCTCGGCGATGTCGTTGTGCCCGTCGATCAGCGGCGTCGCCTTGAGGATGCGGTCGATGCGGGCCTGGACCTTGGGGTCTATCCCTTGCGACGCGGCGGGAGCGGCGAGGGTCATGGCGGCGGCGAGGAAGAGGGCTGCTCTGGTTGTCATGACGGGGGGTTTAGGAACAGCCGCAGGCCGGCGCAATGTGGGGGACTTGTCCTTTGCCCTGCGCCCGTGGATGAAGGCGGCAATGAGCGATCTCCAAGAGACGATGCACTTCGATCCGGACGAGGGGATCGCAAACCTCGACGTCCATCTCGACCGCCTGAGGGACGCGGCCGAGGCGCAGGGCTTCAAGTTCGACCGCCACGCGGCCCGTAACGAACTTCAGGCGGCGACGTTCGGCAAGCGACGCGCGGCGACCGCGCGGCTAGCGCTCTCGCCAACCGGCGCGATGGCGATCGAGGTCCGGAGCGCCTAGGCCGCCAGCGGAAAGCGCAGGAGCCGGTCAGACACAGGCACCAGCGCGGCAGCCCTGCCGCCGACCGACCCGAGAATCTCCGGGTGATGCGCGTCCAGCCCGCCGGTCAGCGAACCGAACGCCGGCATGATGATCTTGGTCGACGAGGTCACGAAGCAGCGGCGAGAGACCTGCCGGCCCCGCAGATGAACCCTGAGCTTGGGATGGAAATGGCCGGAGATTTCAGGCCGCACTTCCTCGCGGACGGCCTCGTGACGAAGGACAATGCCGCCGAGTTCGACCTCATCTTCGATCCGTCCTCCGCAATGGTCGGCAAAGCCGGGGTCGTGGTTGCCGACGATCCAGGTCCAGTCGACGTGCGACGTGAGGTCCGTCAACAGGTCACGCGCGTTCGCGGGTAGGCGCTCGCAGCCGAAGCGGTCATGGAAACTGTCGCCTAGGCAATATAGGCGCCTGGCCCCGGTTCGCTCGACCTCGCCCTGGAGCGCGGTCAGGGTCGCGTGCGAATCATAGGGCGGCAGGAACTGCCCGAGCCGGGCGAACCAGCTCGCTTTTTCGAGGTGCAAATCGGCAACGAGTAGGACTTCCTGCGACGGCCAATAGAGGGCGCCGTCGGTCGTAGCCAGAAACGTTTCGCCTGCGAACGAAAAGGGAACCATGCGGTCGGTCTAACTGCCGGCCGAGGTTCAATCCAGAGTCAAATTACTCGTAGTCGCCGCCCGACGGGGTCGGGCGCGGCGGGGCCGCGGCGGTGAGGCGCAGCGCCTCGGCGGCCTCGCTCAGCGACGCCAGCTCTTCCGTCTCGTCCTCCTCGTCGATCCGAACCTTCTGAAGGTTGGTGACGACCGCTTCTTCGAGGTCGCGGGGCTTCACGGTGACTTCGGCGATCTCGCGCAGCGCGACGACCGGATTCTTGTCGCGGTCGCGATCGATGGTCAGGTCCGCACCGCCGGAAATCTGGCGCGCACGCTGAGCCGCGAGCAGGACCAGATCGAACCTGTTCGGGATCTTGTCGACACAATCTTCAACCGTAACGCGCGCCATTAGTCGCTCCGCAAGCCATTCCGTTTGAGGGAATATGGGATTTAAGGAAGGCGGTGCCAATAGCTTGCGGGAGTCCGAAAAGTCAAGGAAACCACACCGCATGGCCGATGGACCCGATGAACCGCTGACAAGGTCGCCGATCCGGGCGGAAATCGCCGGTAACCGGCTCGAGCTGATCGAGAGTGGGGAGGCGCGCTTGCGGGTCCTGCTCGACCTCATCGCGGGGGCCGAAAAGTGCATCAAGATGCTGATGTACATGTTCAATCCGGACGAGGCCGGCGAGAAGGTGCGTGATGCCCTCATGGAAGCCGCTCGGCGGGGGGTGGAAGTCCGCCTGCTGATCGACGGCTTCGGATCCGGCGCTCCACCCGAGTTTTTTCGCGCCCTGAATGAGGTCGGCGGGGAAGAATGCGTGTTCAACCCGAGCTACGGCCGTCGTTACCTCCTGCGCAATCACCAGAAGCTGGTGGTCGTCGACGATCGGATCGCAATCATCGGCGGTGCGAATATCGATGAGACGTACATGAGCGATCGCGGGCCGAAGCACTGGCGCGACCTGTGGCTCACCATCGAGGGCCCCGAGGTCGCGATGCCCGGCCGCTATTTCGACACGCTCTTCCGCTGGTCCCAGCGCACCCGCCCTGGCTTCCAATATTTGCGCCGCCAGCTTGCCGAGTTCAGCGAATGGCGCGGGCCGCTGCAGTGGAAGTTCAGCGGGCCGCTCAGCATGCGCAACAGCTGGTGGCGAAGCATCGGCCGCGACATCAAGCGCGGCCAGCGGCTGGACATGATCTTCGCTTATTTCGCCCCGCCAGGTGCCATGCTGCGGCGGCTCGGGCGCCTTGGGAGGCGCGGCCGTGCTCGGATCATCACGGCAGCCAAGTCCGACAATAATGCGACGATTGCTGCGGCCCGACACAGCTACAGCCGCCTGCTTCGGCGGCATGTCGAGATGTACGAATATCAAGCGGCCAAGCTGCACACCAAGCTCGCGATTGTCGACGACGTCGTTCACATCGGCTCATCGAACTTCGACTACCGAAGCCTCTACATCAATCTCGAGATCATGCTCCGGATCAAGGACGCTCCCTTCGCCGCGGCGATGCGGGCCTACTTCGACCGGGAGATCGAGGATTGCACCTGGATCACGCCCGCGCTCCACAAGCGCAGGTCGAACCCATGGCGCCGCCTGAAATGGGCGTTCTCCCACTTCCTCGTGAACATGGTGGATTATACGGTGACAAGGCGGCTGAACTTCCGCCCCGAACTTTAGTCCTTCGGCTCGCCCTTATAGCCCCAGAACAGGGTCGCGGGCGGCACGTTGATCCACTCGAAGCCGCGCTTGATCGGCGCGAAGTGCGGCTTGATGAAATCGAGCACCTTCGGGCTGAACTGATAGACAAGGAATGCGCCGCCGGGGCGGATCACCTTGGACGTCGCTTCGGCAATGGCGTCGCCGACGCCGGGCGGCAAGGTCGAGAAAGGGAGTCCGGAAAGCACGTAGTCCGCCTGGCCCAAATTCCGGTCGGCAAGGATCTTCTCGACATCCGCGGCGGAGCCCGTGACCGCGACCAGCCGGGGATCGTCGATCAGCTCCTTCAGATAGTGCGTGAAATCGGCGTTCGTGTCGATCGTCAGCAAGGTCGCATCGGGGCCAAGCCGTTCCAGGACGGGCCTGGTGAAGGTACCGACACCAGGGCCGTACTCGACGAACAGCTTTGTGTTTTCCCAGTCGACCGGATCGAGCATGCGGTCGATGAGGACGCGGCTCGACGGGATGATCGAGCCGACCATCACGGGATTCTTGATGAAGCCGCGCAGGAACTGCCAGTGCGGGCTCGGAGAGCGGCGATCGCGGTGGCGCTGGAGCCTGCGTGGGCTTTTCAGCGTGCGCGCGGAAGAAGTGGGCATGGATGCTCCGTTACGGGGCCAAAGCAAGGGGCGGAGCGTTGGCAAATGCATCGCCCGTTGGCAAGGTTGAACGCGACAAGTTTCATTACGCGGCACTGCAGTTCTGCGAAATGAGCGATAATCGCGACGAAGAGGTTCCGCTTGGCCGAGGCGTTGCTTATGCAACGGCCCGTGGCTTCCATCGCGAGTAACCGCGGCGTCGGCTCAACGGCGCTGACCACCACGCATTTTCTGCTGCTTTACGCGGCGATGCTCGTCGCGTCCTCCGGCAATACGGCGCTGCAATCGGTGATGCCGGCCATCGGCCGCGAGATCGGAATCGACGATTTCTACGTAGCCGTCGCCTACACCTGGTCGGCGGTGCTGTGGGTCCTGCTCGCGCCTTATTGGGCCGAAAGGAGCGACCATCACGGCCGCAAGGTGTTGACCTTGATGGGCGTCAGCGGGTTCATCCTTTCCACGACCCTCTGCGGCATCGCCTTGTTCTGCGGGCTTCGCGGCTGGATCGGCGGCGCCCTTACCTTCGGGCTCTTCGCCGTCTTCCGCGGCATCTACGGCGGCTTCGGCTGTGCGACCCCCTCGGCGACCCAGGCCTATCTCGCCTCCAAGACCCGTCGCAGCGGGCGCGTCGCCGCGTTGTCGGCATTGTCATCGTCCTTCGGCCTCGGGACCATCATCGGTCCCGCGGTCGCGCCATTGTTCGTCTTGCCCTTCGTGGGTCTGTCGGGTCCCATGTTCGCCTTCGCCATCATTGCGGCGATCGTATTCGTCTCCATCCTGCTCTGGCTTCCGAACGACCGCTTCGGGCGCCGGGTCGGTCATGGCGCGGCGATGAGCTATCCATCGCTGGCCTCGACCCCGACCGGCGCCAGCGTCGTCGCCGCGACGACACCGAGACGCCAGAAGCGCCTCAGCTGGAAGGACCCACGCGTTCGACCGTGGATCATCTCGGGCGTGGTTGCGGGACACGCCCAGGCGGCGACCCTGACCTGCATCGGCTTCTTCGTGATCGATCGCCTGCACCTCGCTCCGTCCGGCTCCGAGGGGCCGATCGCAATCGTCATGATGGCGGGCGCCGTGGCGACATTGGGAGCGCAATGGGGGCTGATCCCGCAGCTGCACCTCGGCCCACGCTCGCTCATTCTCTGGGGTGCACTCATCGCCGCGGTCGGCCTGATCGGCACAACCTTGTCCCGCGACCTTTACGGGATCACGATCGGCTTTGCGGTGGCCTCGCTGGGATTTGGCTTCACGCGACCCGGTTTCACCGCCGGCGCGTCGCTCGCTGTGCCCTTGGCTGAGCAGGGCGCAGTCGCGGGCGTCATCACCTCGGCGAACGGGATCAGCTACGTGGCCGCACCCACGCTGGGCATTCTCCTCTACGGCTGGCAGCACGACCTGCCGTTCGCGACCTTCGCGTTCATCCTGATCGCGTTGGTCTTCTTCGCGCGAAATCGGCTGACCGACTAATCCTTGCCGCCGGCCTTCGGCCGCAACATCCCGGGCAGGACGAAGCCGATGCCGCCCATCGGCCGCGTCGCCTCGCTTTTCAGCGTGTCCTGGATGCGGTCATATTCTTCGAGCATCTCCGTGGTGACCGAGGCACGGGTCTCGCTGAGCGCGACCTCGAAATCCGCCATCGTGACCTTGGCCTCCTCGAGCCCGCGGCGGAGCGCCGTCAGGCCCGCGCGGCGAACAAGATCCTCAAGATCCGCGCCGGTGAAGCGCTCGGTCCTTTGCGCGATCTTCTCGAGGTCGACGTCGTCGGCGAGCGGCATTCCCTCGGTATGAATGGCGAGGATTCGCCGCCGGCCCGCCGTGTCGGGGACGCCGACGTAGATCAGTTCGTCGAAGCGGCCCGGGCGAAGCAACGCAGGATCGATGAGCGTCGGGCGGTTGGTCGCACCGATCACGACAACATTTTGCAGCTCTTCGAGCCCGTCCATTTCGGCGAGGATCGTGTTGACCACCCGCTCCGTGACCTGCGGCTCGCCAAGGCCTCCGCCCCGGGCGGGAACGAGGCTGTCGAGCTCGTCGATGAAAATGATGGTCGGCGCGACTTGCCGCGCCCGATTGAACAGCCGCGCGATCTGCTGCTCGCTCTCGCCATACCATTTGCTGAGCAGGTCGGAGGATTTGGTCGCGATGAAATTGGCCTCCGCTTCGCGGGCCGCTGCCTTGGCGAGCAGTGTTTTGCCGGTGCCGGGCGGCCCGTAGAGCAGGAATCCCTTGGCCGGCCGGATACCGAGCCGCTTGAAGGCTTCGGGATGCTTCAGCGGCAGCTCGACGCCTTCCCGAAGCCGGTCGCGCGCGCTGTCCAGCCCGCCGATGTCGTCCCAGCGAATCGTCGGCGCCTCGACCATCACTTCGCGCATGGCGGAGGGCTGGACGCGCTTCAGCGCATTTTCGAAGTCGCGAAGCTCGACCGACAGAGCATCGAGGATCTCTGCCGGGATCACCTCTTCGGAGAGGTTGAGTCTCGGCATGATGCGCCGAACGGCTTCCAAAGCCGCTTCGCGACAAAGCGCAGCAATATCCGCGCCCACGAACCCGAAGGTCCGCCGCGCGAGCTCGTCGAGATCGACGTCCGGTGCGATCGGCATTCCGCGCGTGTGAATGCCGAGAACCTCGCGACGCCCCGGCTGGTCAGGGACGCCGACGACGATCTCGCGGTCGAATCGACCGGGGCGTCGCAGCGCTTCGTCGATTGCTTCGGGGCGATTGGTTGCCGCAATCACGACGGTGTTTTGCCGAGGCTCCATGCCGTCCAGCAACGTCAGCAGCTGCGCGACCAACCGCTTCTCCGCCTCGCCGGTAACCTGACCGCGCTTCGGAGCGATCGAATCGATTTCGTCGATGAAGATGATCGAGGGAGCGTTCTGCGCCGCCTCCTCGAAAAGCTCGCGAAGGCGTCGCTCGCTCTCGCCATAGGCCGAGCCCATGATCTCCGGGCCGGCAATGTGGAAGAATTTGGCGGCGCTTTCATTGGCAACTGCCCGCGCAAGCAGGGTCTTGCCGGTCCCGGGAGGGCCATGGAGCAGGACGCCCCTCGGCGGATCGACACCGAGCCGCTGGAACAACTCCGGATGCCGGAGGGGCAATTCGACCATCTCGCGCAACGCATCGATCGTGTCGCGCATGCCGCCGAGATCGTCGTAGGTGACGTCCGCGCGCCGCTCGCCGTCCTTCGCGGTGAATTCCGGAAGCAATTCGACGACGGTCGAGCCGTCGATGTGGACAATGCCCTTCGGAGCAGTGGACGCGACCACCAGCCGCAGCTCCTGGAGCGCAAATGCCGGAGCGTTGAGCAACTGCCGGATGTGATCGGGCATATCGGCGTTCACGCGCTGATGCCCGGCAGTCGCAACCGTGTCACCGGCGACCAGCGGCCGGCCGGCGAACGTCCGCTTGAGGGCCTCCGCCGAACCTTGCAGGCGCACGTTGGGTTGCGCGGGTGCGAAAGTGACGCGAGTGGCAGGCTTGGACTCGGCCTTGTGAACCTCGACGAAATCGCCCGAGCCGACGCCGGCATTGGCGCGCTGAAGGCCGTCGAGCCTGATGATGTCGATGCCCTCGTCCTCGCCATAGGGGCGAATGGCGCGGGCGGCCGTCGAGCGCTTGCCGACGATTTCGATCACATCGCCTTCGTTGAGGCCAAGCTCGTCCATCAATTTGTCGGGAAGGCGGGCGAAGCCCCGCCCGCTGTCTGCAGGCGGAAGGCTTGCAACCTGGACCTTGCGCGACTTCACGCGGTCGATCGTATCTGCTTCAGGCATTTCGTCTCCTGACCCGCGTCCTCATACCGCAACCGTAACGGCGGCACAGCATCGCGGTTTCAAATGCTGATCAATATTTGATCGCTCCCGCGATCTTGCGAACGATCGAACGCGGCGCGAACCGCGTGCTGAGCGCACCCATTTTGTTCACGAAGCCGGCAATGGCGACCGCCTTGTTCTTGTCCAAAGCATTCAACCCGATCCGCACGACCTCGGGCGATTCCATCGCCACCTTGTCGAACATGCCGTTGCCGCCGAAGCCCGCCACATCGCCGAATTCCGTCCGCGTCGGCCCGGGACAAAGGCAGGTCACCTTCACGCCATGCGGCTTCAATTCCTCGTGCAGTGCTTCACTGAGCGAGAGAACGAAGGCCTTGGTCGCAAAATAGACGGCCATCTTCGGGCCGGGCTGGAAGGCAGCCGTCGACGCGACGTTGATGATTCCGCCCGATTTGCGCTTGATCATCCCCGGCGTGACCGCCCGACACAGGTCGGTGAGCGCGCCGACGTTGAGGTCGATCATCTGCCGCTCGCGCTTGGCATCGAGATCGGCGAAGCGGCCGATCAGGCCGAAGCCGGCGTTGTTGACCAGGAGGTCGACGGTTTCACCATTGGCTTCGACGTCGGCGAGCAGCTTTGCAACAGCGTCCTTCTTGGAAAGATCGATCGCCACCGCGCGCGCATTGCCAAGTTCCTGGGCAAGCTCCTCGAGCCTGTCCTTGCGCCGCGCCACGAGCACCAGCCGGTGCCCGCGCTTGGAAAGCTGGCGTGCGAAGTCGACTCCGAGCCCGGCCGACGCGCCGGTGACGATTGCGACCTTCTTCAAGTTCAGGAAACCGTCGCCTTGACGATCTTGCCCGGTTCGCGCGGCGGTTCGCCGACGGGCAAAGCGTCGACATATTCCATGCCGCTCTCGACCTGGCCCCAAACCGTATACTGGCCGTCGAGGAAGCGGGCGTCGTCGAAGCAGATGAAGAATTGGCTGTTGGCGCTGTCCGGATCGGGCGTGCGGGCCATGGATGCCGTGCCACGAACATGCGGCTCGCGGCTGAATTCGGCCTTGAGGTTTGGCCGGTCGGATCCGCTGGTGCCGGTGCCCGTCGGGTCGCCGCCCTGCGCCATGAAGCCCGGGATCACGCGATGGAACACCACGCCGTCATAGAATCCGCTGTTCGCGAGATCGGTGATCCGCTCGACATGGCCGGGCGCGAGATCGGGCCGGAGCTTGATGACGACGTCGCCGCCGCTCGAGAGGGAAAGGGTGAGACGGTCGCCGTCGGCCATGGGAGAAACTCCAGGTGAAAGGTTCGAAAGAAGCGCGATTTAGGGGCAGCGGGGTGGTTGCGCCAGAGCGGCCGCGACCATAGGAGGACGCCACAGGGTCCAATCGAGGGAGCAAGACGTGAGCGAGAGCGAGCCCATCGCCGCCGCGACCCTCGACGATTCCGCGCGCAGCGCCGTCATGGACGAGGAAATGAACTTGCGTCCCGAGTTCGTGGACAGGGTGCTCGACGCGGTCGACGCGGGCAACGACGAGACTGCGCGCAAGCTCGTCCAGCCGCTTCATCCCGCCGACGTCGCCGACCTAATCGAGCTCGCCGCGCGTGACGACCGCGAAGGGCTGGTGAAGGCGCTCGCTGGGATCGTCAGCCCGGACGTGCTCGCGGAAATGAATGAATATGTCCGCGAGGACCTGCTCGACGAACTCGAGCCGCAGCAGGTTGCGGACATCGCCGGTCAGCTGGACACCGACGATGCCGTCGCCCTCATCGAGGACCTCGACCGCGACGAGCAGCAGGCCGTGCTGCGCGCCATGGAGCCGGACGACCGTGCCGCGGTCGAAGAGGCGCTCGGCTATCCGGAGGAATCGGCGGGCCGCCTGATGCAGCGCGACCTCTGCGCGGTTCCGGAGCATTGGAAGGTCGGCCAGGTCATCGATTACCTGCGCTCGACCGCGGACCTTCCGACCGACTTCTGGGAAGTGTTCGTCGTCGGGCCGAACCATCATCCGGTCGGCACCTGCAAGCTTTCGACGATCCTCCGGACCCCGCGCACCCGCCCCGTCAGCGATATCATGGCGCGCGAGCAGACCCTGATCCAGGTCGACATGGACCAGGAGGACGTCGCTCTGCGCTTCCAGAAATATGCGCTCGTTTCAGCCGCCGTGGTCGACGATTCCGGCCGTCTCGTCGGCATGATCACGGTCGACGACGTCGTCCACATCATCCAGGAAGAAGCGGGCGAGGACGTGCTGTTGCTGTCCGGCGCCGGCGAAGGCGACATCAACGAGCCGATTCGCTTCACCGTTCGCACGCGGCTCATGTGGCTACTGGTCAACTTGCCCACCGCGATGCTTGCCGCGTCGGTGGTTCACCTGTTCGATGCGCAGATCGCGAAGTTCGCGGTTCTTGCCGTGCTGATGCCGATCGTCGCCGGCATGGGCGGTAATGCCGGTACTCAGACCCTCGCCGTCGCGGTTCGCGCCCTCGCGACCAACCAGCTGACCGAATCGAACACAATCCGTGCCTTCACGCGAGAGCTGATGATCGCGCTCGCCAACGGACTCTCACTCGGCTTGTTGATTGGTGTTGGAGTCGCGCTGATCTTCCATAACCCGCTGCTCGGTGCGGTGATGGGGGCGGCGATGGTGATCAACAATCTCGTCGCCGGCCTCGCGGGTGTGATGGTCCCGATCACCCTCGACCGGTTCCGGATCGATCCGGCGGTGTCGTCGGCCGTATTCGTGACGACCTGCACCGACTGCCTCGGCTTCCTCTCCTTCCTCGGCCTTGCGACTTTGGTGGGCCTCGGCAGCTAAGCCGTTGCGAATCATGGATTACCCCGGCACTGCTTAAGGCGTGCCGACAGTTCATCTGACAAAGGTCGCGTTCGCATGCCGGGATCTTGAGACCCTGCAGGACCGGATTGCTCGCCGCGCCGCCGGCGGCGAGGTGCGCGTCGTGACGCGCATGCGGCCCAAGCGCGCAGCCGAGCTCATCGGCGGCTCGCTCTACTGGATCGTCAAGCACCGGCTGATCGCGGCGCAGGAGATATTGCGGTTCGAGGATCGCGAGGACGGTCGCATCGACATCGTTTGCTCGGCCGAACTGGTCACGGTCTCACCGATGCCGCGCCGCGCACACCAGGGATGGCGCTATCTCGAGCATGCGAATGCGCCGGCAACCGGCGGTGACGAAACGGGCGTCGCTGAGCTTCCCGCCCAGCTCTACGGCCGCCTCGCCGCCTTGGCGCTGGTCTGACAGAAGGTCCTGCGGCTTACCTGAACAGGAGGATCAGGATGATGATGAGCAGGACCAGTCCGCCGATACCGAAATACATGGCTTCTCTCCCGTTACTCTGTTGTCGGAGATGAAACGCCTTCTCGGGTCGTCGGTTGCCGCAAAATGACCGCGCGTCGTCTTGCCGACTCTCTGGCCGGCCTTTAGTGCGACCGCGTCGTCAACAGGGGACTTCATCATGACCGAGCTCAATGTTTCTTCGCTGATCGATTCAAAGGTCGCCGAGCGGGCCATGCTCAAGCATCCCTTCTACCAGGCCTGGACGGAAGGGCGGCTGCCACTCGACACACTGCGCGCTTACGCACGGCAATATTTCCACCATGTCGAAGCCTTTCCGCGCGCGGTGAGCGCGGTGCACAGCGCCTGCCCGAATAGCGACGGCCGCCGCATGCTGGCCGAGAACCTGGCAGAGGAAGAGGGCATCGAGGCCGGCAAGCAGGACCACGCCAGCCTGTGGCTGATGTTCGCCGCGGGCCTTGGGACAAGCGAAGACGCTGTCCGCGCTCAGGACCTCAATGACGAGACGCAGGCGCTGATCGACACCTTCCGTCGTCTTTCGCGCCAATCCTATGCGGCGGGCCTTGGCGCGCTCTACGCCTACGAAAGCCAGTTCCCTGCCGTCGCCAGCGCCAAGATCGAGGGCCTGATCGATCGCTACGGCGTGAAGGATGAGGAGACCTTGCGCTTCTTCCGCGTCCACGAGACCGCTGACGTCGAGCATAGCTCGGTATGCCGCGCCCTGCTCGAACGCCTGCCGGAGGCCGAGAAGGCGGAAGCGGTCGCGGCGGGCGAAGAACTCGCCGGCGCGCTCTGGAACTTCCTGTCGGGCGTGGAGGCCCGCTCCAGCCTGAACTAGCGGCAGCCGCTCACGGTCGTCGAGCCGGCGACCCTGAGCGTGCACGAAGGCTTGCCCGCTAGACGGATCGTGGCATTCCCCGACGCGCTCACGTTCGCCTCGTCGCGGATGGTCGCGTCGATCGTTGCGGTGCCCTCGGCGCCGACCGTTGCGTCCTGAGCCTGAAGCTTGGAGGCATCGAGCGTCGAGATTCCGCGCACCAGCGCGGTAAATTTCTTGGTGTCGCCGCCTAGCCGCGCATTGGCGCTGCCGGTCAGGCCGATATTCATCTGGTCGACGGCCACCTGGCCAATCTCGGCATCGCCGGAGCCTTGCACGGATAGCGAAAAGCTGAGGCCTTTCACCCGGTCGATGGACAGCGACCCCGCCCCGTTCAACCATGCGTTGGTGAGTTCGTGGGTGCCGAGGCTGACTTCGACAGGCCCGGAATCCTTACCCGGATAGCCGCCCCATGAAGACTGGCTAATGTGAACGACCAACGTGTCCCCTTGAATATCGATCGCCACGCGGTCCAGCGCAGCTGCATTGGATCCGGTCGCCTTGGCGAAGGGCGCCACGCCGGTCGCAAGCGTTACTTTGAATGGACCGTCGACGCGGATCTTGGTGAAACCGGCGATTCCGAAATTGCGGCTGGCCGCATCGGCGGGCGCGGCGAGAAGAGCCGGCGCTACGAGAGCGAAAAGGAAGGTGCGCATGCGCCCACCTTCCATCCCTATGGTTAACGTTGTTCTAAGAGCGACGGGTCAACCGCAGCGAACGTCGCCCGAGCCGGCTTTGGTGACCTTGCACTTGGCGCCGCCCGATACCTGGACGTCGCCAGAGCCCATGATGCTCACATCGGCGTTTCCGGTCGCATGGGCCTTCACGTCGCCCGAACCGGCGATCGAGATCTTGGCCTGCTCGGCGACGATGCCCGATCCGTCGATCCCGCCGGAGCCCGCGATGTCGTAATCGGCGCTCTTGGCCTTGCCGCTTCCCTTGACGCCGCCCGAGCCCGCAATCGCGAGCTTAAGGGTCTGCACGTCCATATTGCCCACGACGATGCCGCCGGAACCGGCCACCGTGCCCTCGAACCGGTTCCCCTGAACCTTGTCGACCTGCACGTCGCCGGATCCGGCGATTGTGGCTCCGGTCAGCTGCGGTACCGTCACCGTGAAGTGCGCCTTGCCGCGCGACGACCAGCCGAAATGGAAGAATCCGTGATTATTCTCAGGGCGGATCAGGAGCTTGTCGCCTTTGACCTCGACGACCGTCTTCTCAAGCAGCTTTTCCGATCCGTTGGCGGAAACGGAAGGGTTCGAGCCCGTGCGGACCTCAACGTCGTAGGGACCAGCGACCTCGATCTGCTGGAAATTGCCGACCTGGTAATTGCGCGAAACGTTTGGGCCCGGCGCTTCCTGGGCGTTGACCGAGCAGGCCGTGACGGCGGAAGCGGCGACCACGACCGCGAGGGACCTCAACATGCGTTCCTCCTAATACGTGTATTAGCGTCGCAATACACCGACACCCGAACAGCCGCAAGCGCAAAAAGAAAGGGCGCCCGGTGAGGGGCGCCCTTCGAAGTCAGCGTGGCCGCTAAGGCTTACGCCGGCTCTTTGGTCTTGTGGTGGATCAGCGCCGCCTTGTTCAGGATCTCGAGGATCTTGGCGAGCGCCGCCTTCTCGTCGGTCTGCTCCATCGCGCCGAGCTCACGCGCCAGGCGCGACGAGGCGGCTTCGAAAATCTGACGCTCGGAATAGCTCTGCTCCGGCGCATCGTCCGGGCGGAACAGGTCGCGCGTGACTTCCGCGATCGAGGTCAGGTCGCCGGAATTGATCTTCGCCTCATATTCCTGGGCACGGCGCGACCACATGGTGCGCTTGACCTTCGGTTTGCCGGTCAAAGTCGCAAGCGCGTCCTTCATCGTCTTGTCGCTGGACAGCTTGCGCATGCCAACCGAGTCCGCCTTGTTGACGGGAACGCGGAGGGTCATCTTTTCCTTCTCGAAGCGCAAAACGTAGAGCTCGAGACGGGTTCCGGCGATTTCGGTGCTTTGCAGCTCGACGACACGGCCAACGCCATGCTTGGGGTACACAACATAATCACCGACGTCGAAGCTAAGCGCCTTTGTAGCCATTGCTCACCTTTCCAAATGCGGCAGAGAGAGCCGGTGCGCGTCTCGCATCGTCCCCCAAAACGACCCGGCGGTCGCGGCTCTGCTGCCTATTGCGTGGCTTCCCTTGAATTTAAGGGCCACTGCTGAATCGCGGCGGCCCTCGTGTGTGACAATTTTATATCACAACTGACCTCAGATTGCGAGTCCCAGCTGAGCGGGCGCCTCGCAGTTGATCTCGGTTAAGTTATGGAGCCCGAGGCCAAGCAGTCTTATACCTTTCGATAAGGGATGAAGAGCGCTCAGTAGCGCCTGCCCCGCCGCCCCGAACGTCTCCTGGTCCGGCACCGGTCCCGCGAAGCTTTTCGAGCGGGTGATGATGGTGAAATCGCCATATTTGACCTTGAGGGTCACCGTCCTGCCTTCGACCTCGGCGCGCTTCACCCGGTCCCAGGCATAGCCGGCGATCCGGATCAGCTCCGCGGCCAGCCGGTCGGGATCGCGCAGGTCCTCCCCGAACGTGCGTTCCGCGCTCACCGACTTGTAGGGGCGGTCGGGCTTGACCTCCCGATCGTCGATCCCGCGGCAGATGCGCCAGTACCAGTCCGCCGAACTTCCGAACTTGGCCTGCAGCGCCGGAAGCGACCAATCGCGAAGGTCTGCGCCGGTCAGGATGCCGAGCTGCTCCATCTTCCTTGCTGTAACCGGCCCGACGCCGTGGAACCGGGCCACGGGCAGCGACGCGACGAAGTCGGCGCCCTTCTCCGGCGTAATGACGCAGAGGCCATCGGGCTTTCGATGATCCGAAGCCAGCTTGGCGATGAACTTGCAGTAGGACACGCCCGCCGAAGCGGTGAGTCCGGTCTCCTCACGAATTCGGCGCCGAATGTCTTCCGCGATGGCGCGAGCGCTCCCCAGCCCGTGCCGGTCCTCGGTAACATCGAGATAGGCCTCGTCGAGGCTAAGCGGCTCTACGAGGTCGGTGTAATCGAGAAAGATCGCGCGAATTTGCTGCGACACGGCCCGGTAGACGTCGAAGCGCGACTTCACGAAGATGATCTCCGGACAGCGGCGCTTGGCAGTCACCGACGGCATTGCCGAATGGACCCCGAACTTACGCGCCTCGTAACTCGCGGCCATCACGACTCCGCGATGTTGTCCGCCGACGGCGACGGGCTTGCCACGAAGCTCCGGGTCATCTCGCTGCTCCACGGACGCATAAAAAGCGTCCATGTCGACATGGATGATCTTACGGGCCAGGCGGTCGTCACTTTGCATCGCAGCGATGTTCTGATTAAGGCGCGCGGCCATGAACATCCACGAATATCAGGCAAAAGAATTGCTCGCGAAGTTCGGCGTGCCCGTCCCTGCGGGCCATGCTGCGATGAGCGTCGACGAGGCTGTCGAAGCCGCGAAGCAGCTCCCCGGACCCTTGTGGGTCGTGAAGGCCCAGATTCACGCGGGCGGCCGCGGCAAGGGTCGCTTCAAGGAACTCGGTGAAGCGGCCAAGGGCGGCGTACGGCTCGCGCATTCGGTTGACGAGGTCCGCGAACATGCCGCGGAGATGCTCGGCAAGACGCTGGTGACCATCCAGACCGGCCCCGCCGGCAAGCAGGTTCAGCGCCTCTACATCACCGACGGCGTCGACATCGCGAAGGAATTCTATCTCGCCTTGCTCGTCGATCGCGAGACCGGCCGCATTGCCATCGTGGCCTCGACCGAAGGCGGGATGGAGATCGAGAAGGTCGCCCACGACAATCCCGAGAAGATCGCGACGATCACCATCGACCCGGCGACCGGCCTGATGCCGCATCACGGCCGCGCCGTTGCGGAAGCGCTGGGCCTCACCGGCGACCTCGCCAAGCAGGCGGGCAAGGTGCTCGGCAGCCTCTACAAGGCCTTCCTCGGCACCGACGCCTCGCAGATTGAGATCAACCCGCTGGCGGTCGATGACAACGGCCGGCTGCTGGTGCTCGACGCCAAGGTCGGCTTCGACAACAATGCCGAGTTCCGCCATCCCGATCTCGAAGAGCTTCGCGACCTCACCGAAGAGGACCCGATGGAAGTCGAGGCGTCGAAGTACGACCTTAGCTACATAAAACTCGATGGGTCGATCGGCTGCATGGTCAATGGCGCGGGCCTCGCGATGGCGACCATGGACATCATCAAGCTTGAAGGCGCCGAGCCCGCCAACTTCCTCGACGTCGGCGGCGGCGCTTCCAAGGAGAAGGTAACCGCGGCGTTCAAGATCATCCTCAGCGATCCGGCCGTGAAGGGCATCCTCGTCAATATCTTCGGCGGGATCATGCGCTGCGACATCATCGCCGAGGGCATCGTCGCCGCTGCTCGCGAGGTTTCGCTGAACGTGCCGCTGGTCGTCCGGCTCGAAGGCACGAACGTGCAGCAGGGCAAGGACATCCTGGCCGGCTCCGGTCTGCCGATCATTGCTGCGGAGGATTTGGGCGACGCCGCGAAGAAAATCGTGGCCGAAGTTCGCTCGCCGGTTGCGGCATAGACTGACAGGGACACGAGGAGAGCCGAATGAAGCTGCTGGTCGCCGTCAAGCGGGTCATCGATTACAACGTGAAGCCGCGCGTGAAGATGGACGGCACGGGGGTCGATCTCGCCAACGTCAAAATGAGCATGAACCCCTTCGACGAAATCGCCGTCGAGGAGGCCATCCGGCTCAAGGAAAAGGGCGTCGCGACGGAGATCGTCGCGGTGTCGATCGGCCCCGGGAAGGCGCAGGAGACGCTCCGCACCGCCCTCGCCATGGGCGCCGATCGCGCGATCCTCGTCCAGACTGATGAAGAGGTCGAGCCGCTGGCGGTCGCCAAGATCCTCGCCAAGATCGCCGAGGAAGAGCAGCCGCAGCTGGTCGTGCTCGGCAAGCAGGCCATTGACGACGACAATAATGCGACGGGTCAGATGCTGGCCGCGCTGCTTGGCTGGCCGCAGGGCACGTTCGCCTCGAAGGTCGAGATCGCCGACAGCGCGACCGTCACCCGCGAAGTCGACGGCGGCCTCGAAACGGTGAAGCTGAGCCTGCCGGCGGTCGTCACCACGGACCTTCGCCTCAACGAGCCGCGTTATGCCTCGCTCCCGAACATCATGAAGGCCAAGTCGAAGCCGCTCGCGGTCAAGTCGCCGGGCGATTTCGGCGTCGACGTGGCGCGCAGGCTGGAAACGCTGAAGGTAACCGAGCCGGCCAAGCGCCAGGCGGGCATTAAGGTCGGCAGCGTCGACGAACTGGTCGAACGTCTCAAGGGAATGGGGATTGCGAAATGAGCGTTCTGGTCCTGGTCGAGCATGACGGCAGCCACATCAAGGACGCGACCTTCGCGACCGTGACCGCCGCGGCGAAGCTCGGCGACGTCAACGCGCTGGTCGTCGGCAACAATGCCGACGGTGTCGCGCAGGCGGCGGCGAAGATTGCGGGGGTGTCGAAGGTCTATGTGGCCAATGCCCCGGCTCTTGAGCATCAGCTTGCCGAAGCGGTCGCTCCGGTCGCGGCGAAGCTGATGGAAGGCCATGACGCGTTCCTCGCGCCGGCTACCACCACCGGCAAGAATATCGCACCGCGCGTCGCCGCGCTGCTCGACGTCATGCAGGTCACCGACATCCTGTCGGTCGAAGGACCGGATACGTTCACGCGTCCCATCTACGCCGGCAACGCGATCGCGACGGTGAAGTCGAAGGACGCGAAGAAGGTCATCACCGTCAGGACAACAGCGTTCGAGAGGGCAGCCGCGGAAGGCGGTTCGGGCAGTGTCGAACAGGTAGATGCCGGCGGCGATCCCGGCACGAGCAGTTTCGTCGGCCTCGAGGCCTCCGAGAGCGAGCGTCCAGAGCTGACCAGCGCCAAGGTCATTGTCTCCGGCGGCCGCGCATTCGGCTCCTCGGAGCAGTTCCACTCGCTCCTCGACCCGCTCGCCGACAAGCTCGGCGCCGGCGTCGGCGCGAGCCGCGCTGCAGTCGACGCCGGCTATGCGCCCAACGACTATCAGGTCGGCCAGACCGGCAAGATCGTGGCGCCGGAGGTCTATATCGCGATCGGCATCTCCGGCGCGATCCAGCACCTCGCCGGCATGAAAGATTCGAAGACGATCATCGCCATCAACAAGGACGAGGAAGCGCCGATCTTCCAGGTCGCGGACATCGGCCTCGTCGGCGACCTGTTCAAAATCGTTCCGGAGCTCACCGAGAAGCTGTAGGTCCGGCGGCTACCAGCCGTTCACGCGCTCCCAGACATCGACGATGGCATCGCCGCCGCCGGTGACGAAATAGCGATCGTGAGCCGCGGCCGTCGCGCAGGCATGGTTCGGCAGGATCCTGACCCGACTGCCAATCGGGAAATCGTCGAAGTCGATCTCGCCCTGCCGGGCCGTGATGATGCCGTGCTCCTGGTTGGTCGAGGAAACGGTGACGTCGGCGCGCACCTTGCCGGTGACGGCATCGGCTACCGCTCCATAGCCCCAGTCGACGGGCAGGTCTGCCGTCCCACGGTCGCGGCTGAGCGCCAGGAAGCCGGCGTCGATCAGCACCCGCCCGTGCTGGCGGTTATGGCCAATGACGCTGCCGAGCACGCCGATGGCGATGTCGTCGAGCGCGCAGGTACCCAGTTCCGACTGCACCAGGTCCCCAAAGGCGTAGACGCCTGCGCGAGCTTCGGTGACGCCTTCGAGGCTCCGGGCATGCGACAGTGAAGGCGTCGAGCCGACGCTGACGATCGGGCAGGGAAGGCCGGCTGCGCGAAGGCGTTCGGCCGCATCGACGGTGAGCGCGCGCTCCTGCTCCGCCATGGCCTCAAGCTCCGCTGGCGAACGGCAATCGTAGGATGCGCCCGCATGGGTCATGACGCCGGCGAGCCCTGGGCCAAGCCTCCGTCCAATCTCGATCAGCGCGGGATCGTCCGGCGCCACGCCTGCTCGATGACCGTCGCTGTCGATCTCGATCAGCACCTCGATCGGGATTGCCTGTGCGTTGATGAAATCACGCACCGCCTCGGCGGCTTCAGGTGTGTCCAGGATGATACGGAGCTTGCAGCCGGCCCGGATCAGCTCCGCGACCTCGGGCAGCTTCACTGGCGCGATCCCGACCGCATAGAGGATGTCGGTGACGCCGTGAGCGAAGAAATAGCGCGCCTCGGCCAGTGTCGAGACGGTGATCGGGACGTCAGCTCCGCCGGCGAGAACTCGCAACACGTCGATCGATTTCGACGTCTTCACATGAGGGCGAAGCGTTACTCCGAGCGCCTGCGCCTTCTCGCGCATCCGCGCGGCATTCCGCTCCAGCCGTGACCGGTCGAGAATGAGCGCCGGGGTCGGCAATTCGCCGAGGCTATGGGGGGCAGACCGCGTGTTTTCGCGGGCAATGGTGCCCAGGGGCGGGATCGAACCACCGACACCGTGATTTTCAGTCACGTGCTCTACCAACTGAGCTACCTG
>Ga0070671_100001228_pt1 | contig 19194 bp, 14 predicted proteins | sample KBSS73metaG_FD_65341 | JGI IMG/M metagenome (GOLD analysis project Ga0070671, IMG submission 65341) | Switchgrass rhizosphere microbial communities from Kellogg Biological Station, Michigan, USA - KBS S7-3 metaG | ecosystem: Host-associated > Plants > Roots > Rhizosphere > Soil ...
CAGCCGCGAGCTCAGTCATACCTTGTGCTCTGTCGACAATCAATCGATTCGTAGCGACAAAGTAGAGAGCTTCCGAGTGGTACGGTTCGCCGTATTTCGCAGCAACTTTTTCAAACTCTTCGATCGCCCGTTTTGACCGATCCTGTTCTGTGGCGAAGGTTTGACCCGTCGATCCTGGTGAGGGAGTAGTAGAAACACTCGCGGTTGTTATGTCGATAGCTCGACCCAGAGCCTGGCGAGCCTCGTCGCTTTTTCGAGCATTCCATTTGACGACCACGACTACCAGCAGTGCAACTATGATTAACCCACCGAGCCCGTAAAGTATCGTTCTTCCCTTGCCTTCGAGCGCATTACCAAGACGGTCAAGCACGTTCATCGTTGTATCGCGGAAACGATCGTGCTGTAGTTCTCGAGCCCGCTTCTTTTTATATTTAGCCACTTATATTCCTCTCGCAAGTCACCATACAAAACTTCGTTCTTTTGGGTGTATGATAAAAGAAAACGTCACTCTAATGGCGCGTACGAAAAGTTGTCAAGCAAGCGTTCTTGGGCAGTTTTTCACGGCATACCTTAATTTTAGGAAGCGGCGCCGTAATTAGGACTCTCATTCAAGAGTGTATGAATTTTTTCCGGGAACAATTTAGGACTGGCTGGTGTCAAACCACACGCCTGTCCGGGAATGGGCAGAATTTTCGAGCTCGAATTCCCGCCCCAGGGGGTGAAGCGTGAGCTACGGAGAGCCTATAGCCCTCCGAGGGCAAATGGAATTAGAGCAGGTTGCTACGGCGACCCCGATTGAAGCACGGCCAAATGCCGAGGCGTTGTTCATTGAAAGATTACGACTGAGAGATAATGCCGCTTTCGAGAAATTGGTCGACCAGCATTCGGGTGAAATCTTTGGTTTGCTCTACCGCTTCACCGAAAACCGCGAAGAAGCCCGGGATCTGACACAGGAAACCTTTTTACGGGCATTTCAAAACATCACAAGTTTCCGTGGCGACTCGGACCTTCGAACCTGGATCTATCGAATCGCGATCAACCAGGCCCGAAATCGCTGGCGATGGTGGAGACGCAGGCGACGTGATTCGACTGTTTCTCTTGATGCCACGGACGACTCCGGGCGCCAGACGCTGCTCGCGACGCTTAGAGCTGATAATTCTCGCGACCCTGAGCAAGACACCCTGGCGCACGAACGCGAAGAAGTATTGAGAAAAGCATTAAGAGGCCTGCGGCGAGTTTATCGAGAGACCGTGATCCTGAGAGACATCGAAGGATTCGCGTACGAAGAGATCGCGGTCGCATTAGACATAAGCATAGGAACGGTTAAGTCGCGACTGGCGCGTGGACGCCAGGAGCTCCGGCGAAAGCTGGAAGGATCTTTGTAACGAACTTTGTTCAGCAGATTCTGATGATTGGAATTGTTAAGCACCTGGTGCGCAACAATCTTCAATCTGCAATTCATGATCTGAAATGTTCTGGATGGCTGTCCCGCCCCGGCTCACAAAAACTCGGTGCCAAATGGGTCGAAGTGAGGAAACGGCGGGCTAGGCTTCCCGAAATGGTCGGTGAGCGAATTTGAAAACGTGGCCAGCAACACCCGTTGAACCTCGTTCACAAGCCTGAAGGAGTTGTCCGAAACTTGTCGCAGTTGCTTCTTTAGCAAAAGGAAGCAGCCGGGGTCGGTCAGTCATCCAGATGCTTTGAAAGTGCCAATTTAGCCCTCGAAAAATTGACACGTGGAAAGTTTGATTATGTTGTGCGAAGAAACGAAGCAGTCGCTGTCCCTATACATCGACGATTGTGTTTCGCTGCCAACTAGAGTGGCGATCGATGAACATTTGGATCGGTGCCCCGTTTGTCGTGCGGAACTTGCTCAGCTGCGATCGTTAACGAGAAAGCTAAGCAATCTATCAACGCAAACACCGCCCATTGATTTGGCAGTAACAATCACGGACGCGCTTTTTATTGAAGCAGCAGCGCGTCGACAATCACCCACCCCTTCATGGACTTTGCGCATTGCACGGTTCCTGGAACCAAGGTTGATGCCGTACACAATCGGATCTTTCGCTTCAGTGATCTTGTTTGCGCTGATGTTTGCAGCTCTCAGACCCCACTTCGTAGCGTTGAGAGAAGCGTCGCTGCAAGGGAATGGCGTGATCTTATTGCGCACGCCCAGCTTTGCCTACGATTTGAATAAGCCAGTCACTCCGGAAGACTTCGCAGCGAGTCGTGCTCCCTTTGCTGAACAATCTCCAAGCTTGAACCCCGGCGGAGCCCTGGCCGCGCTAACACGAGCTTATGCTCACCCGCATTCAAATACTTACGATGATCCGGACGACATGATTGTAGTAGCAGATGTGTTCAGCAATGGATCGGCATCGCTTGCTGATGTGGTTCAACCGCCGCGCGATAAACGTATGTTGGTTGAATTTGAATCTGCACTAAGGCAAGACGCCGCTTTCGTTCCTGCGTCTTTGGATCGACGCCCGGATACAATGAGGGTTGTGTTTGCGGTTCAGAAGGTTGACGTCGACGATAGAAACTTCTAACTCAGTCTCATCTCAATTTCAAAAGCGCTTCTCTTTTGAAGCGCTTTTTGTTTTGTGAAAGCGCTGTTCCGCTATCACTGGCAAGAACCGCAATCGCAAACCACCCATTTATCTTCAACCTGAATTCAGCAGTGTTAGTTCATGGATTTCCCACGCCACAAATTCCGATGAATCTATTAGCTGCGTGGTATCAATGTAGCTCTTCTTTCTTACTAGTTTCCTTACCTTGTCTATCAATTGCAGTCTCGAAATCTTTGAGGCCTTCACGTGTAACTATCTGTTTCTTATGGTCGCTTGACGCACCGCACGTCGCATGCTAGTTTCCGGCTTCACCTGTTATTTGTGATTCAATCGACGTGAGACTGAAACTGAAAGTCCACGTGGTGACTATTTTGACTGCAGCCGCACAACAACTAAAACAAACTCCTCTCAATCGCGTGCATCGAGATCTTGGCGGTCGAATGGTCGACTTCGGCGGTTGGGACATGCCGGTCCAATATCCTGCCGGCACAATCGAAGAACATTTGCGCACTCGAAATCATGCCGGGCTTTTTGATGTCTCGCACATGGGTGAGATTGATGTTCGAGGTGTGGACGCCATCTCATTCATAAATAAGATAACGTCAAATGACGTCACTAAACTTATTGATGGGCAAGCGCAATACTCAGCCTTAACAACCCCAACGGGAACAGTAATCGACGACCTGCTGGTCTATCGCTTCGCCGCCGATCATTTGCTGTTAGTGGTAAACGCAGGAACCACTGAAAAAGATTGGGATTGGATAAAGACGCACCACAATGGCGAATCAGTCGAGTTGAAAGACGTGAGTGCGGACTACTGCCAATTAGCTCTTCAAGGCCCTGACGCACTAGCGATTCTTCAACAACTCACTGAGACACCGCTTGCTGCTATCAAGTACTACCACTTCACACAAGGTAAGGTTGACGGAGTGGCAAGTATCATTTCACGCACGGGCTACACCGGCGAAGATGGCTTCGAAGTCTATGCGGCCGCCGATAAAGCCGAGCAACTTTGGAACAAGATGCTCGAAACGGGCAACGTTGGCGAAGCAAACGGAGTACTTCCCTGCGGTCTCGCTGCACGCAATACGCTAAGACTGGAAGCGGGCATGTCGCTATATGGCCATGAAATTGACGAGTCGACCACACTTCTTGAAGCTAATCTTGGCTGGATCTGCAAGTTGGATAAAGGCGACTTTATTGGACGCGAGAAGTTGGCCCAGCAGAAGCAAACAGGAGTGACAAAACGTCTCGTAGGTTTCGAAGTAACAGAGCGCGGGATTGCACGTGACGATCAGGAAGTTGTGATTGGTGATCACCGGGTGGGCAAAGTTACCTCCGGTAGTCCTGCACCGTTTCTTAAAAAGAACATTGGCTTCGCTTATGTACCAGCGGAGCACGCAGCAGTAGGAGGAGAAATTAAGATCGATGTAAGAGGGCGGCTTGTCAGCGCTCAAATCGTCAAGACTCCATTCTACAAACGCAGTCGCTAGACAAATTTTGATCTGCAGAAGTTTTGTGAAACTAGATTAGTTGGAGGAACCATGGCAAACGTTCCAGAAGACCTGCACTACAGCAAGGACCACGAGTGGGTCAGAGTCGAGGGCGATCTCGCTGTCGTTGGAATCACCGATTACGCTCAAGATTCGCTTGGTGATGTGGTTTATGTCGAGCTTCCGAAGCCCGGCGAGGAATTTGCGCCCAGCGAGTCGTTTGGCTCGGTGGAATCTGTAAAGGCTGTTTCCGAAGTTTTCACGCCTATCTCTGGCGCAGTTGCATCCATCAATGAGTCTCTCGCCGACGAACCGGAAAAAGTAAACTCCGATCCGTATGGCAGCGGCTGGATGATCAAGTTACGGATGTCGAATCCTGGTGAGGTCGACAGTCTCCTGACGGCGGCTGAATATGAAGACTTTACGAAAGCTGAGAAAGAATAATCTTGCGCTACATTCCAAACTCACCGGAAGAGCGCGCGGAAATGCTCGCTTCGATTGGGCTCAAATCGGCTGAAGCGTTATTCGATTCAATTCCTGACAACTTACTTTTGCGGCGCCCCCTCAATACTCCCGCCGCTCTCGCAGAAACGGAGCTCCTGACACAGTTCGATGAGCTCGCTTCTCGAAATGCGGGCGCGGGTCGAGTAAGTTTTCTCGGCGGCGGCGCCTACTCGCATTACATTCCAACTATCGTCGACCATATCTTGTCACGCTCTGAGTTCTTCACGTCTTACACTCCTTACCAACCCGAGATTTCGCAGGGCACACTGCAAACAATCTTTGAGTTTCAAACATTGGTTTGTCAGCTGACGGGAATGGAAGTAGCAAACGCTTCCATGTACGACGGCTCAACTGGTTTGGCTGAAGCAGTGTTGATGGCCGAGCGAGTAACGAAGCGAGCGAAGATTATTGCTGCTTCGTCGATCCATCCACAGTACCTTGAAGTTGTAAAAACTTATGTCCAACACGCAGGCATTGATCTCGATCTAGTTGAATACGATCAGAAAACGGGTCAGGCGGGACAGGGATTAGCGAATGCAATCGACGACCAAACCGCCGCTGTTGTTGTTCAGTCACCAAACTTCTTTGGTTGCATCGAGCAGCTAACGTCACTTGCGGATGCGGCCCACGCAAGAGGCGCCTTGCTGATCGTTGGCATAACGGAGGCAATGTCACTCGGTTTACTCAAATCTCCAGGTGCGTGTGGCGCAGACATCGTTGTGGCTGAAGGACAATCGTTTGGCGTGCCGCTTTCGTTTGGTGGTCCATACCTGGGACTGTTCGCCACTCGAGAAAAGTACGCAAGACAAATTCCTGGACGACTTGTCGGGGAGGCTTACGACAAACAGGGTCGCCGCGGTTTTGTCTTAACTCTCGCAACCCGCGAACAGCACATTAGACGAGAAAAGGCCACTTCCAACATCTGCACAAACGAGGGACTGATCGCACTGGCTGCGACTGTGTATCTCGAAACGATGGGTCGAAAAGGAATTCAGGAAGTTGCCCATCAATGCGTGCAGAAGGCTGCGTATGCGGCTCGTAAAATAGCAGCACTTCCGGGCTTTTCACTTCCCTTCACCGCACCGCGCTTTAATGAGTTTGTAGTACGCGCACCAATTGACGCGCGCGACTTGTTGTCACGCCTCGGTACTGAGAAAGGTATTGACGGCGGGTTAGCGCTTTCGCGTTTTCTATCCGACAGGCCAAACGATATTTTGGTCTGCGTAACTGAAGTCAATACGCGCGATCAAATCGATGCGTTAGTTACAGGTTTAAGCTCCGTATCTAATTAACCCCAGGGACATATGTCAGGAATCACAAAAGTTACAAGTCACATCAGTCCAAATGAGCAGCTCATTTTTGAAAGGTCGCAGGCTGGTCGTGTCGGTTATAGATTGCCGCGTCTTGATGTCGACGAACAGAAGCTTGAGGAACTAATACCGGCTGAGTTTCAAAGAGACGACGATCTCGATGGCTTTCCTGAAGTAAGTGAAGTGGACGTCATTCGTCACTTCGTGCGTATGTCGACGTGGAACTATTCGATCGATATCGGAATGTATCCGCTGGGCTCGTGCACGATGAAATACAACTCTCGTTTGAATGAACGAGTCGCCCGCATTCCTGGCTTTGCCAATCTACATCCATTGATCGAGGAGCACGATGCGCAAGGTGCTCTCGAAGTCATCTACGAATTACAGCAACATCTTTCAGAGATAACTGGATTACCTGGAATTTCATTACAGCCTGCTGCCGGTGCACATGGCGAAATGACGGGCATCATGATCATTCGAGCTTTTCTCGATGCTCGTGATGGACAAGCTGGAGCGGCACGGCGAACGATGCTGATTCCTGATTCAGCGCACGGTACAAACCCAGCCTCCGCACATCTGTCAGGGTTCTCCGTCAAAACAATCAAGTCAACCGCTGAAGGACTCACAGACCTGAATCACCTGCGTGAGTTATGTTCGACCGGTGACGTAGCCGGGCTGATGTTGACCAATCCGAATACCCTTGGTTTGTTTGAACGCAACATCAAAGAGATCTGCGACATCGTTCATAAGGCTGGTGGTCTGGTTTACATGGACGGCGCAAACATGAATGCTCTAGTTGGCATCGCCCGACCTGGTGATATGGGCGTCGATGTTATTCATCTGAATTTACACAAGACGTTCTCGACACCTCATGGCGGAGGCGGCCCGGGTTGCGGTCCCTGCTGTTGCACGAAAGAACTGGAGCCGTTTCTACCAACTCCTCGTGTGGTGAAGAAAGAAAATGATTTCAGTCTTGATTACGATCAGCCGAAGTCAATCGGTCGGGTAAAAGCCTTCTTTGGAAACTACGGAATGATGCTGCGAGCGTTGTCGTACACATTGACACACGGCAATGATGGTCTACGCGAAGCGACGGAAGCGGCCGTGTTGAATGCTCGCTACATTGCAAACGCTTTGACTTCCGATTTCGACAAACCATTCGACAGCCCTCCAATGCACGAGGTTGTTTTCACGGACAAACGACAGACGCGCAAAGGCGTTCACACTCTCGATATTGCAAAGCGCTTAATCGATTATGGTTTTCATCCGATGACGATCTACTTCCCGTTGATTGTGCAGGGTGCGATGTTAATCGAACCAACCGAGTCGGTCGGCAGGCAGGAACTGGATCAGTTCATCGATGCGATGAGATCGATTGCGAAAGAAGCGGTAGAAGATCCGGAGCTCGTGCTCAACGCTCCCCACAACACGCGCATCGGGCGTCTCGATGAAGCAGCCGCCGCACGCAAACCCGTTTTAAGATGGCATCCGAAGCAAGCTGCGAGTGCGGGATAAGAATCTTGCCAGGTCAATCTTAGCCGACCTTCATTAAGGCCAACCGCTCAACAACGCGTCCGTTTACGATGTGCTCTTCCACTATCTCCGCCACATCGGAGGCTCGGACTTGCGCATACCAAACACCATCCGGATAAATCATGACAGCAGCACCAATCGCGCAAAATCCGACTGATCCACATTCAGTCAGGACTACACTTCCTTTTGGGTTGCGGCCTTTCTTTTCGGAACCGAACTGAAGAGCGCGTGTCTTCAGTTCTTCTTCGAACGCTGCTTTGACTGCCGCGCTATCGACAGCCGAACAGGATTTTCCTGTACACACAAATACGTGATGCTTGATGGGAGCACTAACAACTGGCGCTAACTCGCCCAGTCGATCACAGTCGTCTATAAATTCTATGTTTGGCATTCCGCACTTATGCTACCACGATTGAATTTTGATAAAGAACCAGTGCCCTTCCTCCGTCTTCGACTGCACCATTAAGTTGTTAACCGTTTCGTCTAACTTCATTGTAGAATGAGGTTGAGGGCGACCGAACATTTGACCGCGAAAAATGCTCCAAGCGGTCTGCTCGGCGCCTGATTTCTTTATTGGGTTCTAGTTAAGACTTACCTATGGCAACTGGCCTCGTTATTCACATATCCTCTGGCGAAGACAGGCATACTGAAATCCTCACGGAGGAACGTATCCGCATAGGCAGTTCCGAAAGTGCCGATCTGAAACTTAGGGCTTCTTCGCTACCAAAACACACCGCCAACGGTCATCTACTCGAACTGGTCAGGGAAGACGGTGCATACCATATAGCATCGTTTGACAAGTCGTTCGAGGTGACAAAGAACAGCGCAAACTTTGAGGTCGGCGACGAAATCGAAGATGGTGATGAAGTGCGCGTTGTCGGTTCAGATTTAATACTTCAGTTTTTTCCGATTCGCTCCCTGCCTGCCGTCATACCGAGTGGATCAAAAGAGACTCACGTTGCTCCGTTCATTGAAGCCGCAGCGATCGAGTCAGCCGCAACTGCTCGCCGCGACGATGCAAAAGTATTTTTGCGCGAGTTCACTCGTGAACTGGTACGCGAAATCAACCCCAGCACAAAACTGATCACGTTGGCAATTGCCGTCGCTCTGGTTGGCGGCGTTCTCTACATTGGTTTCGCAATGTACAAAGAGCTGCAACGCAGTCGGCGATTGATTGGTGATCAGGGCGCGCAGTTGGACCAGATGAAACAACAGTCAGCTAAGTTGAATGATCAGTTGTCTGACCTGGGCCGAGCGAATAAGGAGATTCGCGACAGTCTTTCACTCGCGGTAAAGCTTCGGAGCGAGTATGGACGCGGCGTCTGTCTAATTTCGGGATCGTTCTATTTCGTGGAAGCCGGCACGGGAAGGCCGCTTCGGTATCCTGAGGCGCAGACAAACGAAACGGGCGCTACCGTACAAAATAGCGATCAACCTGCCGCTCTAACTCCTGAAGGCAAAGCCGCAATTGCGGAATACGAATTTGTAGGAACAGGTTTCTACGTTGGACATGGTTTTGTTCTGACGAATCGTCACATAGCTCAACCATGGCTCGCAGATGATCGAGCACAAAGTCTGACTGGAACAAAGAGTCAGCCTAGACTGAAAAAATTGACGGCTTACTTTCCCGACTTTCCGCAAGCCATCTCGATGAAAGTTATGGCGGCGGCCCAAAAAGACGACTTGTCAGTATGTTCACTCGACATCACCGAGGTTCCTGAAACAATTCCGTTGTTACCTCTCGAGACGGATCCTGATGCGGTCGCTGTCGGTAAGACAGTGGTAATGATGGGTTATCCATCCGGTCCTGATCGATTGCTGGCGTTGTTGGACGATGCAGAGTCGCGGGGAATTCAGCAACGTTACGGTACACTCGATGCGCTCCTGGGTTACCTCGCCGAGACAAAACACATCCAACCTCTCACCACGCAAGGCAGCATTACTGATCTCGATGTGCGAAGAATTGCATACGATGCACGAACAGCTGAAGGAGGCTCTGGCGCCCCGTTGTTTGGTCCATCAGGTCGAGTCATAGGCGTGAACTTTGCAGTGTTTACTGAAAACCAGGCGTCTAACTTCGCAGTTCCAATCCGCTTTAGCCTGCCCCTGCTCGAACGCACTGGCTGGCAACCACCTCCTCCGAAAGAAGGCAAGGAAGGTGAAGTTGCTGCAGCCAAATAATAGCTAATTCCCCTAGTACAACTGACAGTTTCAAGTTAACACTCAACGGTGTATCAACGTCTGAACGTTATGACTTCATACGGCAACGTGTTAGGCAGAACACAGCATCCGACTCACGTTGGTACAATGCAGCAACTGTCACAGCTGAAGCAAAAATTTGAGCCGACGGCATTTATAGTGATGATATATTTGGATATGCCTTCGGTAGGGCATGGCTATTGCTGATTGAATGAACTGGTGACTTCCTTCTGCTTTTTTCTGAGGTCACCAAGAGCATAGCTGCAATACAAACTTCCCAATCGCCAGATCTTGTTGCGTATTGAACATTGGATAACCGACAACGATGACGATACAGAAGCGAGGGTCCCGACACAGTGGTTGGAGTTTGGTTTTAGTCCTTCTCCTGCTGTTTTCTCCTCTTCTTCAAACGGTCGGCCGTTCTCAAACAACCTCTGCCACCGCTTCCGATCAATCTGTTACTGGTCTATCGCAAATCCTGCGTCTCGAAACGCTTCCAGTAGCAGGGGGAGCTGAGCTTGTTACCGTCAAGGCGAGGCTGGACGGACTTCAAACCGAGGGTGTCGACAAATGGGTCCCACTGGTGTCCATTCTTCGCGACACACTCGGTGATCCAGACCGTGAAAACGATCGGCTGCGCTACATTTGGCCGCTAACGTACACCCGACCAACACTCAAACAGCGTTTGGCCGCTGCAATTCCGTTTTTCTACACACGGGTCGGTAATAAGAATTCTCTCTCACTGAAACCTCCGCCGCCTGCTATGGATCTCGCCGCGCCCGATAAAGAAGTTTGGAATAAACTTTTTTGGACTGCACTGCAGAATATTTTGCTTGATCCATACGGAACTCCGATAAAAGCTACGACGAGCACTTATCGCAAGAACACCGAGGATTATCGACGCTCACATATTATTCGAGCGCTGTCGGTGATAGAGCTTTATCAAGCTGTCGAAGGCGAACGGACTTTCACAGATTCTGAGATGGCCGAAATACAAGCGCGGCTTCTTCTGACTAACAAAACTTTTGGTGGCTTGGTCGACGATACTAAGCTCCAGAGTTATTACACGAAGGAGGTCTCGCAAACCAGAGACGAACGGGGTCACAACTGGGAGATGCTTCGGCAGCGAGCGGAAGCGGAGTCGCTCTACTTTCAGCCACTCCTGATGCCGGATGGAAGTGCAACGCATGCCCTTCTCTGGGTTTCAAAAAGCGATCTGAAAAAAAAGCTTGGTGGTTCATTCAGTAGCCGCTTCCTAAACATCGCAAATCCATGGACTGATAAGAGACTACAAAACTGGCAGGGGTACAAAGAAACTAGATACGTCGATTCCGTAGGCCAGCTAGTCGAGGCGGACACTCCTGACGCACAAGCGGTCGAACTGATTCCGCTCGCCTTGTACGGTTTGGATAATCCAAAGATCCCGTCGTTACTCGTCGACTTCCGCGACACCTACAATCCGAAGAAGCGCGAGATGTCGCGTCGAGCCTTGAATGATGTGACGCGAAACATTCTTTCGATTTCAACGTACGGCAGTCTTCCGTTTTTCGTTGGTCGCACGGTCTATGATTTCATAACTGGTCGTCGTGGAATGGATATCAATCAACCGTCAAGGTTGCAGGCCTATTCACAATTGAAACTTCTTCTCGCTTTGAACGATACACTGGATCCAAAACTTCGAGAGGAAACGAATGACCATCTCGAAAACGTTTCGCTGAACCCATTCGAAAACGATCTCGAGGTTGAGGCTAGAGTTGCACGCGAACAGTATGAGGCATTGGTTGCTTTTGCGAAGGACCCGGATGGACTCGCGGCAAAGCTAGAGAGAGATCGCCGCAGTGAATTACTGTCGCTCGAACATGGCCGCAACGCTCAAATTGTTTTTCGCGCAGCCAATGTTTTGTCATTCGGAAAGTATGTTCATCGCGAAGAGAGAACCATCGACATGGAGAGCCGGCTCGATATTGCGCGGCGACTCAGTTACCACACCACATTTCTCCGTCAAGTTGCAAAGGCGGGGATTCAAGTTGAGGTGGCCTGGAATGCCGAAGACATTTGCAAATCGTTAAATTTCATTGCCGAACATGGAGACAAAGCGGGACAACACGCAGTGGCGGCGGCCGCACAAATCTTTGCTCGAACGAAGGACGACGACGTTCGTCGCGCATGTCTTGAAAGTTTATCGCGGATCAGCAGTAACAAAGCAAAAACCGAGCTTCTCAAAATAAGTGAAAACCAATCGCTTGATCAGACATGGCGCGATACTGCTGCAAGTGCTCTACGGCAACTGAACGTACCGGCTCAACCCATTGCCTCGACCGTAAGCGGCGGTGCTCTTAAGGGCGGTCAACCCTAAAGATGTTTCGGTTTTCCCTTGATCCGAACGGCACTCCTTCTAGCCGCTTGAAGCGATATTTCAATCGCTTTCGGCTTCTTATTATCTTCTTCGTACTCCTCCTTACCGCTGTACCGAACACGGCTCAGACAAAGCGATTGGTGATCATCAAGTGCGATGGTCTTCCTTCTGATTTGGTCGATCGTTTTGTGAAGGAACGCGATCCAGAGAGTGGAAAGAGTTCCCTGCCGTGGATTGATCACATCTTCTATCAACGCGGAGCAAGGCTGGCAAACTTCTATGTGCGCGGGATGAGTTTATCTGCTCCTTCATGGTCGCTGCTCGAGACCGGTCAACACCTTCAGATCAAAGGCAACGTGGAGTTTGATCGGTATACACTGCACCCTTACGATTATCTGAACTTCATTCCGTTCTACGTCGCCGGCATCAATGGTTCGCGAATAGATATGCCAGCTGTGGAAGTACTCGATTCGCTCGGCATCCCAATAATTTCCGACGCCTATCCCCACGACCAGCGGTACGTAGCGTTATCGCTTTATGTCCGCGGGGCTCGCTACTCAACCTTGCAAGGCAGCCTGGAGGGTCGGTTCCTAAAGTCGCCGAAAGATCTGTTAGATGAGTGGACCATGGGTTTCGAACTGCGGCACGCGATTACGGATCAATTGCTGCGTGAGTTGATGAATAAACTCACTGATCCAAATACTCACTACCTTGATCTCTATTTGGGCGACTTCGATCACATCGCGCACCACAACAATGATGCTCAATCACAGCTTGCCGTTTTGAAGCAGATGGACGCTGTTATCGGCCAAGTCTGGACGGGTATAACAAAGAGTCCGCTAGCCGATCAGACCGCAATGGTTCTAGTCTCCGATCACGGATTCAATTCTGACGAAAAACTTTATAGCCAGGGTTTCAACATCGTGAAATTTTTAGGAAGTCGCGAAGGAGGCGGTCACCACGTCATCACTAAACGACGGCTATTGATGGATTATGCGATTAAAGGTGTGAACCCACTCGTTCCCCTGGTCACCACAACTACGGAGCAATCGTTTTATCTGAAAGGACAAAGCACGAGTTATCCAACTGCCGTGCTCGACTTCGATGGTAACGAACGAGCATCGCTTCACTTTCGGAATAGCGATCTTAACGAGCTGCATATAATGCTCCAACAATTACAAATTAAAGATCTACCTTCGAACATACGCACTGCCGTCACCAAAGAGTTTTTTGCGACTCTGGATCGTAGGAGGTCGGCTTGGACAAAGTCTCTCGATGACCTCAACACTGAATTAGTCGTATTACGAAGAAAGATTGCGGAACAAAGAAAACTGTGGGAGGCACAACCCAAGAAATTGTCGAAAGAGGAGCTGAGACTAGGTAAAGACGAAGAAGTAAAACGCGTGTTCGTCCGACTTGACCGCTATGAGGAACAAAATCGAGATTACACGGAGTACGCTACTGCCTTGCAAAATCTACTTGCGCTCACACCCGCGCAATTCGATCCTGACAAGATCAAAATCGAAGACGTTATCCCCAAGACTTCCATGGGCGATCGCAATTCCATCTATCAATTGCAAAACTACGTGGTTGGAATCGCCGACACAGGTCTCGCCCTAAACTCTGATGAAACCCTTAATACGGAACGTAGTTTTATTCGGGTCAACTATTTTAGTCTGCTCCACAACGTAACCGTCCGAAATGTGCAGCGCGGTTTCTCCAACCATCCTATCGACCTAATCGCGACTCGATTGGACTCGAACTTGGTTAGTCAGCAACTCAACGAAACTGAGCTTTCGGACGACGCGGTGTGGGTTCATGATGGTGCGAAGCAGGCATTGATAGTATTTCGTGCGAGTCCCTCTGGCGTACTGAATATTCGTTATCAACCAATCAACAACTTGACGCAAGATGGGGACGGCAAGGTCCATTTCGAACTAATCGACTGGCAGCCGAACTTGCCACTTCATATTTTCGAAGATGCGAATCTTTCGATTCCGACTGCAAACCGCAGTGAGTGGTTGAGCAAGTGGCATACAGAAACAGAATGGCTCGAAGCGTTACATCGAACTGTTTACTCGAACGGGCTGATTGGCTTGAACGAAGAGTTAGCACGCCACCCGATCGAACAGTTGGCGACGACTGATCCGAATCTAACGGAGGATCAACGAGTGATGCGACGTTTTCAAAAGCACCAGCGCGAGTTGTGCGAACCGGAGTTGCTGCTCGTTGCGAATAACCATTGGAATTTCGATGTTCGTGGCTTCAACCCTGGAGGAAACCACGGCTCATTCTTTCGTATTTCAACGCACTCGGTTTTTATGGTCGCTGGTGGACAAAACACTGGAATTGCACAAGGACAAACGATCGATCAGCCTTACGACAGCCTGAGTTTTGTGCCGACCCTGTTGGCATTAACTGGCGAATTACGCGATGATAGCAACCCCGTTCCAATCTTGTGGGAGAAAGGATTCAGGCGGTTTCCCGGTCCAATCGTAAAAGAATTGTTGCCGGGTCATCGTGACGATCAGAAAACGACAGTCAGCGGAGCCAACACATCGCCTTGATTGAATCTGAAGAGTTCGGAGAAGACTGGCAAACTGAGGAGATAGAAGAACTCTCCGAAGAACCCGAATCTTCCGCTGCCTCAAAATCCCGCCGCTCATTCGCCTGGTTACAAGGATTTGCTTTCCTTCTAGGCCTTGCTCTGCTTATTTACGTCATCAACAAGGTTGGCGTGCAGCCTTTATTCGATGCATTGCTGCGAATAGGATTTGGATTTTTCGTAATTCTTGGCTTGAGTGGTGCGCGACATGTGCTACGCACCATTGCAATGCGTGCTGCAGTACCTCGCGAACATCGTCGCATCACTTTCCGTCAGGCCTTCGCCGCTCGCCTTGGTGGCGAGGCGATAAGTTTCCTAACCTTCACTGGACCACTGCTCGGAGAAGCAACCAAAGTCGCTCTCCTGAGAAAACGAGTACCGTTAACTTATGGCGTGCCCGCGCTCGTTGTAGACAATCTGCTCTACAACTTGTCAGTCGTGTTTTTTGTATTGAGCGGCGCCTGCGTGATGTTGCTGACCTACCATTTGCCAACACCCGTCTACACGGTACTGATACTTATTGCGTCATTCGCAGCGCTTGGAATTATGGCTGCCGCATTCGCAGCAAAGCGTCGCGTAATGCTTTTGACGTGGCTGATTGATCGCATGGCCCAGCTGCGACTCAGTCCGAAAGTCGTTCTCAAGCGACGTCATCACATCTATCACCTCGAATCAAAGGTCTACGATTTTTACAAACACCACCCGGCTGCTTTCTTCGGGATGATAGCCTGTGATCTACTCTCACATGCCACCAGCGTTATTGAAGTGTACGTCGCGTTACGGCTACTCGGTTTTCATTCGCAGGTATCGCAAGCTTACATAATCGAATCTCTGACTAAGGTCATCAATTTTGTTTTTGCGTTTGTCCCCGGCACGATCGGCGTTTACGAAGGTGGTACAGAGGTCATTCTGCAAAAAGGACTCGGCTTTACTCCGGCTGCCGGTCTCGCGCTTGCCCTTGTACGCAAAGCGGCTATTGTTTGTTGGACATCGATCGGACTATTGGTACTGACTTCACGGACGCTGCCAAACGCGTGGCGTCGACTAATGGATAGGAGCCCACGGTTACAACGACTTATGGACAGCCTTGTTTTTTCCAACATCGCTCATCGACCTGCACGGACGCTGGTCAGCATTTTAGGAACCGGCGTCGGTGTTTTATTAATAGTCTTCACTGTCGGACTAGCGCATGGTTTGCTTCATGAACGCGGAAAACGCGAGTCAAACATCGGTGCAGAAATAATGATTCGCGCTTCTGGCACCGTCGGTTTGACTGGTGGATCGCCATTCAAAATACAAGCGTCTCACGCTGCCGAAATCGCTGCACTTCCCGGGGTACGCGCAGCGACCGCGATTGGCCAGACACTCGACAAGAGTGACGGAGGCTTCGGACAGCGACTCATCGACGGTATCGATTTCGATCATTATTCGAGCATCGCCGGTCTAACTATGCGTGAAGGTCGTAAATTGAATTCCGGTGACGAAGCCATAATCGATCCGCAGTGGCAGGAAAATCGCCACGCAAAGATCGGCGACACCGTGAAGCTGTTTGAGAGGCAATTCAAGATCGTCGGTGTTTACGATCCTCCAGGTGGCGGACGTATTAAAATACCTCTGTCAGCGATGCAGGAGCAGGAGGGAGCAGAAGGTCGAGCAACTGCAATCCTGGTTGCCTGCACTGACCCGTCCAAACAACAGGAAGTTGGCGCGTTGATCCAGCAACGCTTTCCCGAGGATCAATTGATCTTCACGCGTGACCTTCCCGAGCTTTATGCGTCTGGTTTGCCCGCTCTCAACATCTTCATTAAGGTTGTGGTTGGAATCGCGGCGTCTATCAGCATGCTCGTGATCTTGCTGGCTATGTACACGACCGTTACCGAACGTACTCGACAGATCGGAATCCTCAAGTCACTGGGGATGTCGAAACCATCAATAGCGTGGGTCATCGAGCAGGAGGCGATCGTCGTAAGTTTTCTCGGAGTTGCAGTTGGAGTCTTACTTACCCTGGTTGCACGTTTTGCAGTTATGCGAGTGACGAGCCTGACTATCGAGATCGAAACACAGTGGATTCTTATTGCTCTGGCTGTGGGTTTGTTGGGTGGTAGTATCGGAGCACTTTACCCCGCATTGCGAGCAGCTCGCCAAGACGCAGTCGATGCGTTGAGTTACGAGTAAAAAAGGAGAAGCGCATGGCAGCTGGAGGAGCAGCAGCCGCAGCAGCGGCAATTGCGAGTGCAATAAAAGCAAGCGGTGTATTAGTCAGAGTTAACCCCGAAGACTTCTACAAAATTCTGCAAAAGAGTGATAAGCCCCTCGTGATCACAGCTACCGGCGGCTTTATTTCGAAGAATTATCAGTACCTCACCAGCTACAAGGGTTTCGCCTTCTTCACGAAGACCCAAGAGCCGCTCGTGCTTTCGCCGATGGTGGAAGTGATCACTGCCAACAAAATTTGGATCCCATGATCGCCACGTAGAATCTTTTACTGGGAATACCGCCGCTCAACAACTGCCGACATTCTTACGGTGCCATCCCCAGAATTGAAATTTGATGGCGACAAATCTTTCTACAGACATTCTGATAATTGGCGCCGGAGCATCTGGTTTAGCCGCAGCTCGTGACTTGAGCAGGACGGGTTTCCACGTCACCGTTGTTGAAGCTCGTTCACGAATCGGCGGTCGCATTTATACGGAGCATGACCCTGCTGAAAAGTTGCCAATCGAACTTGGCGCTGAGTTCATTCACGGCAAGCCTCCTGAACTGTTTTCTCTTATTAATGACGCGCAGCTGAAGTTTGAAGAGGTCACTGGACGCCACTGGTATCTCGAAAACGGCCGGCTTGCGAAGTCGAATGAATTTTGGACCGCTGTCGAAGACTTGACGCAGCCAATGCAGGATCAGGTTGAGGACCAGTCGTTGAAGACTTACCTCGATTCTTTACCAAAAGATCAGTCATCAAAACACGCGAAAGAAATCCTCATCCGATATGTTGAAGGTTTTCACGCGGCACAGAGTGATCGTATCGGTGTACTCGGATTGAATGCTGCTAACGAAGCTAGTAATGAAATCGAAGGTGACCGCGCTTTTCGCCTACTCAAAGGATATGAGGCTGTAACAGACTGGCTCCGTGCTGAAGCTGAGGATCACGGCGCGAGGTTTTTATTGGATACAGTGGCTAACGAACTACACTGGCAGGCAAACAAGGTTCAGTGCCGATGCACATCAAGCAACAAATTGATTGTTGATTCAACCCGGGCGCTCATCACCATTCCGGTTGCGTTACTAAAAGTTAATCATGGGCCAGGCGCCATCAAGTTTATCCCAAGTCTGCCGAAAGAGAAGATCGAGGCGATCGATCATGTTGAGGTCGGATCCGCTCTTCGGATAGTCATGCGATTTTCCTATCCGTTTTGGGAAAGATTAGTACTCCCAGGAACTAATCAGTCTGACTTAGCACAACTTGGTTTTATTCATTCGCCTACAGCACCATTTCCAACTTGGTGGACCACTCTTCCTGAGCATGAATCAATTCTCGTCGGTTGGGCCGGTGGCCCGGATGCGGTAAGACTTCAGAACGAAGAAGAAAATGGAATAGTTGAGGCGGCACTAAAATCTCTAGCCAGGATCTTTGGTCTAACTATAGAAGAAGTTCGAAGCTACCTTGTGAAGTCGTATTATCACAATTGGCATCTCGATCCGTTTGCGTTGGGTGCCTATACTTACCTTCCTGTGAATGGGCTGGATGCTCAATTGAAACTCGCAAAACCAGTGGACAATACGCTATTCTTCGCCGGCGAGGCGACAACTGTTGGCCACATCGGCACGGTGCACGGCGCTATACAAAGCGGCCAGCGTGCCGCACGGGAAATTTTCACGGCATCCCAAAAACATTCTGGAGATTAGATTAGTATGGCAGCTACCGCACCAATACATTCGATCGATAGCCACTTCATAGGCAAAGATCCGAGTGTGCGCAAGATATACGACGCAATCCTGAAAGTTGCTAAAACGTGCGGGCCAGTCTCAGAAGAAGCAAAGAAGACCTCTATTCATCTTGTCCGAAAGAGCGCGTTTGCGGGAGTTGCCACCCGAAAGTCTTATCTAATACTTACTGTCAAGTCTAAGGCCCAACTCGAAAGTCAACGCATTTTTCGACGCGAACAAGCATCGGCAAGTCGCTGGCACTCCGAAATCAAACTGGAATCTCCTGCCGCGGTTGATGCCGAACTAAAGGCCTGGCTTAAGAACTCTTTCGAAATCTCCGGCTGAGCATGTCTAATTCTTTCGGAACATAACCGGCATGGCAGGCGTTTTCCAAAGTGGACGCTCCGACAACCTGTTTACAACTGATCCTGGAACAACTTCTATGTATTGTCCTCAATGTGGAACTGATTCCACGACGAACGTTCAATACTGCCGAAGCTGCGGCGCCAACCTGAAAGTAATCGGTAAAGCGGTGGCGCTAAGCGAAGCAATCGCGCGCAGTGACCGGGGACCTCTGCCAAAGATTCGCGAGATGGTTAAAGGTCTAAAGGTCGATCATGTAACCGATGAGGTGTCTCACGCGTTCGATCACTTGAATACCGAGATTGCCAACATATCGCCGGAGGAGAAGAGACATGAT
>Ga0070671_100001235_pt1 | contig 19158 bp, 12 predicted proteins | sample KBSS73metaG_FD_65341 | JGI IMG/M metagenome (GOLD analysis project Ga0070671, IMG submission 65341) | Switchgrass rhizosphere microbial communities from Kellogg Biological Station, Michigan, USA - KBS S7-3 metaG | ecosystem: Host-associated > Plants > Roots > Rhizosphere > Soil ...
TCCAGGCGGCGATGCCGGGTCCGAACGTCAGGCCTCCGTTCTGGCTCAGCGCGCAGAGGGACGTCTCGTTCTCCTGCGAGCAGTAGTAGACCGCATCCGGGTAGGACGTGATCGGACCATTGGGTCCGGGCGCGAAAGGCCCGCCGCCGAATGTCTGGTGGTCGGCTCCTGCGGGGGTCCCGCAGCCTTCGCTCGGTGTGTAGGTATCCCCGTCGTCGTCGGTGAAGGATGTCGCACTGCACGCACCCGTGAGCTGAGAGACGAAGGTGCGGTTGGTCCGCGAATCGGTATAGAGGATCGGATCGAGCGACGCGACCGACGTCGGCGCGCTCTTGTCCTCCCACGTCGTGCGCGCGGGCGAGGAGCAGTCGTCGAAGCCCACGCGCAGGGTCTGGAGGTTGGACGCGAACATCACCCGGCCCGTGGTCCAGTTCACACCGAGGGACGGCTCGCCGGCGCTGTCGCCCTGCCCCTCGGGCGCCTGGTAGTTCTTGAACCGGGGCACCCCGGGCACGGTCGGAATCTCATCGGGGTCCGGCGGATCGAGCGCGTCGGTGCGCGCGAGCACGACCGTGCCGGTGAAGGTGTCGCCGGAGCTCCCCGTCTGCACGTCGTACGGCGTGACGCGCACGATGAAGTGTGTCGTGCCGTGCGGGACGGCGTACGTGAGCGATTCGGTCTCTCCGGCGGCGTTGGCGGACCCCGCGTCGACCGTCGTTCCATCGGCCTCCATCAGGTAGAGATCGAAGTCCGCGGTCGGGCTCGTGACGGCGACCGTGACCACGATCGAGTACGTGTGCGTGTCCGAAGGGATCGTCACCGTCAGAGCGAAGTCGTCGCACGGCAGGAGCGGGCTCGAGCACACGGGCGTGACGCCCGGCGCCGGATCGATGGGTATGAGCCCGGTCTGGTTCGTGCCGTCGAAGTCGCCGCTGGTGTAGCTCACCGACGGCGACGGAGGGCTCACCGACCCCGACGAAGGCGTCGCCGCGCGCGAGACCGTGAACGGCAGCCCGGCGAGGAGCGCGAAGATCGCGGCGGTCACGAGATGTACCGAGGCGAGCGGACGAGCGGAGAGCGAATCGCGTGTCGTTCGGTTCATGGTTTCCACCCCTTCATGCGAAGAGAGTGGAAGGGCCCGCTTGAACAAAGCTTGAAGTGCCGCGGAAAGAGGCGCGGCGCGGAGAGCTAACGACTGTCCTTACTAGGAGATACGAAACCCGCGAAAAATTGCGGACGGACACCGCCCCGAGCCTCCTCCGCGCGCTCCGGCCTCCGCAGAGCCGGACCGTGGGGCGCGCGGTCGCTCGAGCCTACGCGATCCTGCCGCGACGATCGGACGGTGAAGGGCGGCGCTCTCCGTCCGGGTGTCGGGGAGGACGCGGAGCCCAATGGCCGCCGGTGAGCGTGCGGAACGTCCGGAGGACGATCGGCTCGTCGGGTGCGCTCCCGTCCACCTCGACGAACAGCTGCCGCACGATATCCTCGTACCCGAGGTCGTCTCGCCCTGCGCGGGTCAACAGGTGCTGGACGTACCGGACGGAGCGGTCCACGAGCTTTCCGTTGGTGGGACGCACCCAGGTCATCAGGTTCCCCTCGAAGCGACCCAGGCGGCCCATCGTGAGCGTCGAATGGATGTTCAGCGCCTGCTTGAGCAGCGTGTGCCGCAGCAGGTCGGGCAGACCTTCCGCGGGCAGCTTGCGCTCCAGGCGGCCGAAGCTCAGCTCGATGCCGCGCTCCGTGCCGCCGATGGTGAACTCCAGGTGCTCCGCTTCCGCCATGAGCGCGCGGCGCCGCTCGAGGGCGCGCGGGCTGAAGTCGAAGGCGCCCAAGTACTCCGCGCTCGTCCGGGAGTCGACGTCCGGCCACTCGAGCGGCCTCGGCGCGCGGTTCAGCAGCCGCCGCCACGCGTCCTCCGCGCTCACCGCGTCGTCCAGAGCGATGTAGCAGAGCGAATGCCTGTCGCGGCGCTCCTTGAGCTGATCGAAGGGCACGAGGCTGAACGTGGGCGCCCGCTCCGTCGTGTCGGTGAACACGGTGATCCCGAACTCCCGGACGCGATAGGAGACGAAATTTCCGGCGGCATAGGCGTCGGATTCGGCCTCGATGAAGGGAGCGAGGAAGCTGAAGTCCGTCGCGATCACGCGCTCCCGGTACCGGGAGAGGATCTGCCGCGCCGGCTCGCCGGGATGCAGCAAGGCGATCCCCACGGCGAGCTGCAGGACGGTGCTGGCCTGCATGCGCGTGCTGCCCGCGAGCGCCATGGGTCCCACGTCGAGGCACAGCGCGTGAACACGCGGATTCTCCCGCACCCGCCGGAAGCGCTCGATCCCGGGCGCGAGCGCGGACTCGGGGTTGCAGAAGAGCAGCCACGGCCTGCGTGAGGAAGCGGCCGCGGCCGCCGTCACCGCGCCGAGGACGAAGGGCGTCTCGCCCCCCTCCGTGCAGGCCACGAGCACGTCCCCCTCGGTGAATCCGAGCTGCCTCAGATGATCGCCTCCCCACTCCCCGCGGTCCTCGAAGCGCTCGAGCGCGTGGACCAGGGCGACGTCACCTCCGGCGGTGAACGCGATCACGCGGTCGTCGCCATCGTGCCGGCGCCGCCAGAGGGATTCCACCGTGAGCGCCAGCCGCCCCGTGGCTCCGCAGCCGCAGAGGAAGACGCGACCGCCGTCCGCGAGCACCTCCTCGAGGCTCCGGCTTAGAGCATCGATCGCCTCCGCCCGCTTCTCGAGCGCGTCCAGAGCCTCGTTGTCCACCCGGTGCAGAAGCGAGATCGCCGTGAGGGGATCATGCCGCGCCCACATCGAAAGGTCCCGTGTTCCGGGATGGGGCTGTTCGGTCGGAAGATGGCCGAGGCGGAAGAGATGAGCCGTCTCGAGGAACTCGAGGGCGCTGCGGTGGGCTGTGGATGATCTCATCGTGGGCGGCGCCCACCCGGGGCGCCTGTCTTCTCCTACTGAATGGATAGGGGCAAACGCTCCCCCGCGCAAGGCGGCCGCGCCGGAAGGGAGGTCAGTGTCCCCACGAGAATCCCATGAGCATGTTCACCTGTCCGTAATCGGCGTTGCCGTTCCGCCCGGCGAGCTGGATGCTCGTGCCGCGCACGAGGCGTCCGTCGAACCCGATCTGGAACCTATTACCCACCTTGAAGAAAAGTCCGGCATTGCCGTAGAAGCCGAACGTCTGGTCCCTGTCGCCGTTCCACCAGTCCGAGCCGCCGCCGACCGCGGCGACCATGGCGAGCCCACCCGCTCCCAGGTACGGCCGGACGGCGCCGTGCTTCACGGGCAGCCAGAGAAACCCGGCCGAGACTTCCGCGAACCCGTCGCCGACGCTACCCGTCCGGTCGAAGTACGGGGCGGAGACATGCTCGGTCTCGGCGAACGCGTGCCAGGCCAGAGCCACGTGCACCGGGGACCTCTTCGGCGCGAAGTCGACTTCGACGCCGAACGACCAGGGATCGTCCAGCGGCCGCCAGTAATCATCCAGAAATGTTTGTCCGAGAAGGAACTGGACGTTTCCCGCCATGCCTTCGTGGGCCACCGTGGTCGGCGCGGGCTCGGGGGACTGGGTGGGCTCGCTGGGCTCCGCCGGCGCGGTGTCTGGCGTGTCGTCAGCCAGGGCGGCGCTCGATGCCACCAGCATCGCAAGCAGGGCGCACACGGTGATTCCACGTCTCATGCCGGATCTCCTGAAGTGACGCGCCGGGAGCCGGCCCGAGACGGAATGACCTTACCTGCCGCCGGACACAGAACCTGACTCAGCTAATGCAGAATGCAGGATCGCGAGCTTTTTCGCCACCTCGACAGGAGACTCAGGCTCCGCTCGCTCCTACGCCGCGACGGTTGCCGAGTGCGAGAGTCGCGGCATCAAGGATCCTGGAGGGTTCAGTCGCCGTGTCGGCACGGCCCGGCATGGGCGATCGCGATGTTGCGGCATCCCGCCTGGCAGGAGTCATAGGTCTTCCCGTCGCAGCCGCAGACGAATTCGGGGGGAATCAGCGGACAGTTGCAGGGCCCGATGGGCTTCGGTACGCAGAATCCCCTGCTGCCGCAGTTTCCGAAGAGCTTCTGGCAGATCTGGCCCCGCGTGCAATCGGCGTCCCCCGCGCAGCTGTCGCCCGCGCAGACCCCGGCATGGACGACATTGACGCCGGCGACCGCGGCCGTGCATTCCGTCTCGTAGGTCTTCTCGTCGCAGCCGCAGACGGGACCCGTCGAATAGCGGCAGTCGACGGGACGCAGCGTGCAGCGCCCACGACCCACGCAATTCCCAAAGGGCTTCGCGCAGTACGGGTTCGCGCCTTCCCCGGAACAATCGGCGTCGAGAACGCAGGTTCCCTCGACGCCCTCCAGCTCGCAGTCCGTCGCGGAATTCCCCGCGAGGTCGACCGCGAGAGCGCAGATCTCCGCGGGAAGGGTGGACACCTCGAGGTCGAATGTGAAGGGAGGGCGCGTGCGCGTAGCGACGACCACGCCCTCGACGCTGATGCTGACGCTCGCGATCCCGCTCGGATCAGCCGTCTGAACGCCGACGGAGATGCTCCCGCTCGAAGGTTTTCCCGGACCGATGAGCATGATCAAGTACGGGGTCTTCGTATCGCGGACCGTCGTCGGCGGCAGGAGTCCGTAGACCGCCTGGGCCGTTACAGGCACGGACACGCCGGCGGCGAGGACGAGGAAGGACCCCACAACCCACGTTTTTCTCATCGAGAGCCTCCCGGGAAGGCCGCAATCGTGTCGTGAATCTACGCCTGATACGGGACGCGGAAAAGTGTCGGGTTCGAGTCCTTGCGGCCCTGGCTCCGCGTCCGGCGCCACCCCTCACGGCTCGAGCGCGAGCTCCCCTGACGCCAAGAAGGTCGAAGCGGGAGGGTCTGGGATCGACTCAGAGCAGACGGCGCCCCGCCCGGGCTCTCACACGAGCCGCTTCAACCCCAGCGTCGTCTCGATCGGCTTGCCGTCCCGGGTGAGCGTGATGGAGAGAGACGCACCGTCACGCTTGAGCTGCTGCTTGAGGCTCGGCAGGTCTCCCGTCGACACCGCTCGTCCGTCGACCCGGGCCAGGGTGTCGCCGACCTTGACGCCCGCCGTCTCCGCAGGCGAGCCGGCGACGATGTGAGCGACGCGTACGCCTTCCTTCTCGTCCGGCTCGAGGCCCAGGCCCGACATGTCCCATTCGAAGGGCCTCTCGAAGCTCTTGTTCGGCAGCAGGTACATCTTCCCGCGCGCCATGTCGAAGGTCACATGAAAGCGCTGCAGGAAGTCGCTCCCCAGATTGCCGCCCCGCATGTCCATGCCGCCGGGACGCTGGTGCGCGGCGTCGGGAAAGGTCGCGACGACGTCGTGCAGAACGACACCGCCGATCTCGAGGCCCGCGATGCGGCCGACCTGCCCGCGGACCTCGCCGCCGAGCCCCCGTCCGAGGATGGTGCGGATCGCGCCGGCAGGGACTTCGATTCCCTTGGTGGCACCGACATTGAGCGAGATCGCGTGCGACGCTCCGAGGTCCACCACGACCTTCGTGGGGATGCGTCTCCCGTCCTTCGTGAGCACGACGACGTCGATGAAGGCGAAGTTCTTCTGGACGGACAGGGGCACGGCCACCGCATCTTTGGGCGCGACCCAGCTCTTGGGGTCGTCGAGAACCACGCGGTTGGCGTCGAAATCGATGGAGACGACGAAGGGACCGAACAGCGAGGCTCCGATGATCCCGTCGTGGTCGCGCGCAAAGCCCTTGACCGGCGGCGCCACGATCGCCTTCGCGTTCGTGAGCCTCAGACCCTCGATGTCGATCGTCAGACCCTGGATGATGTCGGCTGCGACGTGCGCGCTTTCGCTCCCGGCGCCCCCTACCCGAGCCTGCGCGCCCTTCTCGGCGACCAGGTTCATCCGCTCGACCTTCTCGTTCCGGTAAAGCATCACGCCGTCCATGGGCATCCCGGTGTCGAGGACCACGTCCAGCTTCGTCCCCTGGATGGTGATCGGGATGACGACGTGATTCCCCGAAAGCCGGAACGGAATCGTGATCCGCCCGTCGGCGGATTGGACCTCGGCTTTTGCTGCGGGCATCGCCAGGTCGTGGTGCTCCGAGCGATCCGAGTGCTCCTGGGCGAACGCCGCGCCTGAGCCGATCAGCACCATCGCCATCCCCGCGATCCATCCGTCAAGGCGTTTCATCGAACGGCCTCCATGGGATCTTCCCGGCCTGCATGCCCCCGGCCCGCAGGCCAACGCTACGATGAGACGCACGATACCCGGAAATGTGAGCAAGATAGCCGGAACCACGGGATACGAGAACCCAACACCTGGCCGCGTCGTATCACAGGCTGCGCGCGGTACGCGGAGGGGTCCCATGCTGACGATACGGGAGCTGACGAAGATCTATCCGGGCCCGGTCGCGGCCCTTCAAGGGATCGACCTCGACATCCCGACCGGGATGTTCGGGCTGCTCGGACCCAACGGGGCCGGCAAGACGACCTTGATGCGGATCCTGGCGGGCCTCCTCGAGCCGACCTCCGGGTCGGTGACGCTCGACGGACAGGACGTCCTGACCCGACCCGAGAGGATCTGGTCGCAGCTCGGCTACCTTCCCCAGGAGTTCGGCTTCTACCCCCACCTCACGGGCGAAGCCATGCTGCGACACCTGCTCAAGCTCAAGGGGGCGAGCGCTCCCGGCGGGACGAAGAAGCTGGCGACGGACCTTTTGGAGCGCGTGAACCTCTCCTTCGCGGCCCATCGCAAGGTGAAGACCTACTCCGGCGGCATGCGCCAGCGGCTCGGACTGGCTCAGGCGATCGCGGGCGACCCGCGCCTCATCATCGTGGATGAGCCGACGGCGGGGCTGGATCCCGAGGAACGGCTGCGCTTCTACCGGCTGCTCGCCGAGCTCGCGTCGAGCCGCACCGTCCTTCTCTCGACGCACATCGTCGAGGACGTCGCGGTCCTCTGCCCGCGGTTCGCCGTGATCCGCGCGGGGCGGCTCGTCGCCGAAACGACGCCCGGCGTGGCCCGTGCGGTGCTCAAGGATGCCGTCTTCGAGGGCACGGTCGCGTCCGAGGACGAGCTGCGGAGGCTCGCCCGCGAGAGGACGGTGACGCAGGCGATCCTCATCGAAGGGAAGAACCGAGTCCGCGTCTATGAGCCGGACGGCCTTCCGCCGGACGGGTTCGAGCCCGTGGTCGCGACGCTCGAAGACGCCTATCTCCTGATGATGAAGGGAGGGGTCGATGCGGCCTTCTTCGAGGCGCCCCGGCGCGCCGCCCTGGCCCCCGTTCCCTCTCCCGGCTCGGAGCCTGCGGACCCGGGCTCGTTCTCCGCGGCCGGGGCCTGAGCCGTGATCGCCCGACAGATCCGCGAGGTCCGCGCATGAGCCTCCGGCGACTCGGAACCGTCCTCCTCCTCGATCTTCGGAGCGCCGTTCGCAGGCCCATGCTCTGGCTGCTGGTCCTCGCGCTCGTCTTCATGGCCTGGGGATTCGGTGCGGGCAATGCGCGCATCGAGTCCGGCGACGCCTCCGTCGGAGGGACGAAGGCCTTCATCACGTCGCAGTTCGCGGTCTCGAGCATGTTCGCGCTCGAGGTGCTCCTCATCTACGGCTTCTTCATCGCCGTCCTGGCGGGGATGGCGATCATCCGTGACGACGAATGGAAGACGGGCGAGGTCCTCCATGCGACGCCGCTCACGGCGGCGGAGTACGCGTGGGGGAAGTTCCTCGCGATCCTCACCGCCTTCCTCTTCGTTCTCGCCGCGCACGTCCTCGCGACGATCTTCTTCTTCCACGTCCTTCCCTCTCCGGGCAAGGAAGAGTTCCACGGCCCCTTCGCGCTCTCGAACTACCTGGTTCCTGCGCTGGCCTTCGCCGTCCCGCTGATCGTCTTCCTCGCCGGCACGTCGTTCTACGTGGGGGAGCGCACGCGCCGTCCCATCCTGGTCTTCGTGCTCCCCGTGGCCATCCTCCTGATCTGCGGCTTCTTCCTCTGGGACTGGACGCCGAGCTGGCTCGATCCCCGGATCGACCGCGTGCTCATGCTCATCGATCCGGCGGGCTTCCGCTGGCTCCAGCAGACGTGGCTCAAGGTCGATCGAGGCGTCGATTTCTACAACCACGCCGCGGTCGGATTCGATACGGGATTCGTCCTCAGCCGGATCCTCATGATCGTCATCGGACTGGGATGCGTGGCATGGAGCGCGGCCGGTCTCGCCTCCCGTCTGCGCGGATCGCGCGGTCCCGTGCGCGCGAGGAAGGGCTGGCTCCGTAGGTCGGGCGGAACCGTGCCCATCTCGCCTCCGGAGACCGACCCGCTCCTGGGAGGCGTCGCGCCGCTGGCGGCTCTGCGCATGCGCTCCGTCCCGACCGGGATGGTCGCGGGATTCGTCGAGATCGCACGGACGGAGCTCCGCGAGCTGCGCGTCCATCCCGGGCTCTACCTCTTCATCCCGCTGATCCTCCTGCAGACCCTGGGATCGACGCTCCTTGCGGTCGGCGCCTTCGATACGCCCCTCCTCCTGACGCCCGGCACGCTCGCCGTGCGGATGATGAACACGCTGACCCTTCTGGTGTGTCTGCTCCTGCTCTTCTTCACGACGGAGTCGCTGAACCGCGAGAGCGCGACGGGGTTCGCGTCGATCGGGTACTCGTCGCCCGTGAGCACCCCGGCCCTTCTGCTCGGGAAGATCGTGGCGGCAGGATGTGTCGGTCTCGTGGTCCTCCTCGCGTCCTATCTCGGCGGCGCCGTCGCGCTCCTGGTCGAGGGTCGCGTCGCGCCTGCAGTGGGTCCCTTCCTCCTCGTCTGGGGACTGCTCCTCCTCCCCACGTTCCTCCTCTTCGGCAGCTTCGCCGCCGCCGTCTTTTCCGTGACGCGCAATCGCTACACGACCTACGGCGTCGCGCTGGCCGTCCTGATCCTGACCGGATGGCTGCAGCTCAAGGGGAAGATGAACTGGGCCCTCAACTGGGACCTCTGGGGCGCCCTGCGCTGGAGCGACCTCGGCCTCTTCGAGGTGGACCGCGCGGCAATCGTCTGGAACCGCTTTCTGGCGCTCGCGCTCACGGCGCTCTTCCTTTCGCTGGCGGCGCGCTTCTTCCCGCGCCGGAGCCACGACGCCATCCGCACCTTCCAGAGGCTGAGCCCGCGCCCTCTGGGCGGCTTCGCGCTGCGCCTCGCCCCGTACCTGGTCGTCCCGGGCGTGGCCGCGTTCTGGCTCTGGATGGCCGTGAGCCACGGCTTCGAGGGCAAGGTCCTCGAGAAGCGCACGAAGGACTACTGGAAGCAGAACCTCGCGACATGGAAGGATGCGCCGCTGCCGAGCCTTGCCGTCGTCGACCTCGACGTGGATCTCGACCCCGGAACGCGCGGCTTCAAGATGAAGGGCTCGTACGAGCTGACCAACCGGCTCGACGCTCCCCTCGCGCGCTTCCCGCTCACCGGCGGTCCCCACTGGAAGAACATCCGCTGGACGATGGACGGGAACGAGGCCAAGCCCGAGGACCGCACAGGTCTCTACGTCTTCACCCCGGCCACGCCGCTGAAGCCCGGCGGCCGGGTGAGCATCGGATTCCAGTACGAGGGCGTCTTCCCGCCCGGTGTCAGCAAGAACGGCGGTTCCGTCTCAGAGTTCATCCTGCCGTCCGGGATCGTGCTCACGAGCTTCGAGCCCTCGTTCGTTCCCGTGGTCGGCTATATGGAAGAGCTCGGCGTCAAGGAGGACGAGAACAAGTACGAGCCGAAGGTCTATGCCGACGACTTCTACGAAGGGGTGACGCTGCCGGCGTTCGTGAGCGGGACGTTCACGACGAAGATCCGGGTGACGGCCCCCGAGGACCTCACGATCAACTCGGTCGGCGAGCTCACGAGCGACACCGTCACGAACGGCCGGCGCACCGTCGTCTGGGAGAGCGAAGCGCCCGTGAAGTTCTTCAACATCGTCGCGGGCCGCTGGAAGGTGCGTCTCGGGGATCGGACCGCGCTTTACTACGACGCGAAGCACGCCTTCAACATCGACGAGATGGGCGAGGCGCTCGACGCCTCCGTGCGCTGGTACTCGGAGTGGTTCCATCCGTTCCCGTGGAAGACCCTGAAGCTCTCCGAGTTCCCGGACCTGCAGACCTACGCGCAGGGCTTCCCGACGAACATCACGTTCTCGGAGGGGATCGGCTTCCTGACGCGGAGCAGCCCCGAGACGCGGCTCGCCTTCTTCGTCACCGCACACGAGGCCGCCCACCAGTGGTGGGGCAGCATCCTCACGCCCGGCAAGGGCCCGGGCGGGAACATCCTCTCGGAGGGGATGTCCCACTACTCGACCATCCTCCTCATCGAGAAGATGAAGGGCGAGCGCGACCGGATCGAGTTCTGTAAGAGGATCGAGGAGCGATACGGCGACCGGCGGCAAGCGGACTCCGAGCGCCCGCTCGTCAAGATCGACGGTTCGCGTCCGGGGGACGAGACCGTGACCTACGACAAGGGCGGCTGGGTCATGTGGATGCTGACGAACCTCATGGGACGCGACGCGGCGCTCGCCGGTCTTCGCGAGTTCATCGACACGTACGGCAATGGGCCCGACTACCCCGTTCTCCAGGACCTCGTCGCCACCCTGCGCCCGCGCGCGCCCGACCCCGCGGCCTTCGACGCCTTCGTCAAGGACTGGTACTTCGGCGTGGTCGTGCCCGAGTACCGGCTGACCGACGCAAAGAGACAGAAGGTCGCGGACGGGCTGCCCCGGGCAGAGACGACGGCAGCGTCGAACGGCGCGGCCGCGCCCGTGGAGGCCGGCGCAACAGGGGCGCCGCAGGCGGGAGCGTCGGGGGCGCCGGAAGCGGGTGTGTCGGGGGCGCGGGAGCCGGGAGCGTCGGGAGCACCCGAGGCGAAACCGGACCTTCGGCGCGGCTCGGAGCCGGCCGGAGCCGCACTGTGGGAAACAACGGTCACCGTGACCAACGCTGGCAAGGGCGCGATGCCCGTCCAGGTCGCGGCGGTGCGCGGCGAGCGCTTCACCCACGACGGGAAGACCTCCCCCGACTACCGCGACGCGCGGACGTCGATCACACTCGGCCCGGGAGAGAGCCGCACCGTCAGCCTGCGCGGCGCATTCGAGCCCGACCGCGTCCTCGTCGATCCGGACGCGAAGGTCCTCCAGCTCCAACGCAAGCTCGCGATCGCGCGGTTCTGAGCGTCGATCCGGACGCGACGATCTTCCAGCTCCAGCGTTAGCTCGCGATCGCGCGGTTCTGAGCGCGGGAGGCGAGACGTTTTTCGGGCGCATGCCGTCGATCCACGCGAGAGATCTCGCGATGATCACGTGAACGTACTCGGCGCACACGTTGTCGGCCGCGCTTTCGCCCCTGCCCGCGAGTCGCGGAATTGTGGCCGCGATTACCCAAGCGTCACCTGAAGTCGATCAGGATTCTTCAACCTCGCGCCGCTACGGCGTTCTCTTCGTGGCAGAGCGATTGCTTTGCCTCTGAGGGTTCGCGATTCAAGGGGAGTCCGCTCGAGTACGGAACGTGTAAGGCGCAGTGCGCCACCGGTCTGTCCGATCGGATTCGAAGACACTCGCCATCGACAACGGGTTGGGCGAGCGCGAACGCGTGAGGCGCGCACGGCAGCCGCAGGGAGTTCCACGGCGGCTGCGGTGCGATATCAGGCTGGATGGAGGGCCGCAGAGTGCGCCGACACATGCTCTTTCACATCCGCAGCGTCTCGTTGGGCCTCCTGCTCTGCCTGGGAGGCGCCTACGGCAGGGCGGCGGAGACGAGCGACCAGAAGCAGATGCGGGGTCTCGACGAACAGGTTCAGGAGGTGAAATCCGACGTCCTCAGCATCGCGCAGGAGCTAAGCCGGCTGGAGGAAAAGCTGCTGTACCCGTCGGGGACGGAGGTCGCCGTCTTCATCCTGCTGGCCAAGGGCGACCCGGTGCGCGTGGACGCGGTGCGGCTCCAGATCGATGGCCAGCTGGTGGCGCACTACATCTACAGCTTCAAAGAGCTCGACGCCCTGCGCAAGGGCGGCGTGCAGCGACTCTACATCGGCAATGTGGCGACCGGGGATCACCAGCTCGAGGTGCTCGTCGACGGCAAGCTCGAAAGCGGCGCAGACTTCAGTCACTCCGAGCACTTTTCCTTTCGCAAGGAAGTGAAGCCGAAGCTGGTGGGACTGACGCTGGCCGGACCGGATTCCGGCAACGCGCCGATCGCGCTAGGAGAGTGGTAATCCGCGATGCGAGCGCGACACCACCTGGCCGGGCTCGGCCTGGCGCTGGTATTTGCGGCCTGTCCGGCCGTCGGCGCCGATGTGAACGATCTCTATTTCGGTGAGGCGTTGTATCACGCCTACCAAGGACAGTATTTCGAGGCGCTCCAAAGGCTCGACACCGAGCTGGCCATGTACCACGGCCTCGACGAGCCCGACCTCGATACGCTCCACTATCACATCAACAACGCCGAGTTCTCGGTCGGCGACTTCGAGCTCTACTACCGCATGCACCGCCGCGCGGGGCGCGCCATCAAGGCGGTGCTCGAAGGCGCCGTCGACGAAAACGTACGCAACGAGGCCGCGTTCAGGCTCGCGCGCATCCACTTCCAGAAGGATCAGCTCGACGATGCGCAGAGCGCGCTGGCGCGGATCCAGGGCGCGGTGCCCGAAGGGATCCAGAACGACGTCGAGTTCCTACGGGCGAACATCGACATGGCCACCGGCCGGCCTGCAGAGGCCGTCACGGTGCTCCAGCAGGTGCACGCCGACGAGAGCCTGTCCGGGTTCGTCGCCTACAACCTCGGCATCGCGCTCATGCAGGACGGCCGAGCGCAGGAGGCGATCGAGCAGCTGGACAAGGCCGGGCGGATGCCGGCCGGCGACGATGCCGGACTCGCGATCCGCGACAAGGCCAACCTGGTGGTCGGCAGCATGCTGTTCGAATCGGGCGACTTCGAGCGGGCCAAGCAGTCGCTGGACCGCGTCCGCCTCGAGGGGCCTTTCTCGAACCAGGCTCTTCTGCGGGCAGGCTGGGCCGAGGATTCTGCCAAGCAGTACGACCGCGCGCTCGTTCCCTGGAGCCTCCTGGTGGATCGCGAACCGACGGATGTCGCGGTCCAGGAAGCCATGCTGGCCCTGCCGCATGCGTACGGCAGCCTGAACCTGCACGGTCGCGCCGCGATCGGTTACGGGCGCGCGCTCGAGCTGTTCAGCAACCAGATCGAGAGAGTCGACGCATCGATCATCAGTATCAGGGAGGGGCGCTTTCTCAACGCGCTCATCCGCGAGGAGAGCCGGCAGGACAAGGGCTGGGTCATCCGCCTCCGCAGCCTGCCCGATGCCCCGGAAACCTACTACCTGATGGAGCTGATGGCGTCTCACGATTTCCAGACAGCGCTGCAGAACTACCTCGATCTCGAGGACCTTCGGTCGAAGCTCATCGCCTGGAAGACCAGCCTCGATTCCTTCGACGATCTCATCCGGCTGCGCGCAACGAACTACGAGCCCCTGCTGCCGGCGGTCGACGCCCAGTTCCGCGAGCTGGATTCGAGGATCCGCCTGCGCCTCGAGCAGCGCAAGCACCTCGCCGACCGCCTGCAGGCGATGCTGACCGCGCCGCGGCCGGACTCTCTCGCGACCGCGGACGAGCGGATCGCCGGCGAGCGCCTCGCACTCATCGAGAAGCAGCTCGGCGACTCGGATGGTCCCGATGCGCTCGCCCTTCGCCAGCGCGTGGCCCGCCTGCGCGGCGCCCTCACGTGGCGGCTGGAAACCGAATACCACAAGCGGCTGACCGAGGCTCATGAGCACCTGCACGCATTGAACGCCGATGTCGACGCCCTCACCCGGCAGTACGAGGCCTTCGTCAGGACGAGACAGGCGGCGACGCACAGCTATGTCGGATACGACGCCCAGATCGGACAGCTGCGCGAGCGCGCCGGCGACGCGCTGCAGCGCGTCAACACGCTGATGGCCCGGCAGGGACACATGATCGAGGTCGTCGCCATCACACAGCTCGACGCGCGCCGGGAGCGGCTGGTCGCCCAGCAGACCCAGGCGCGATACGCCGTGGCCGACAGCTACGACCGGGCCGCCCGCGCCCAGGCCGACGGGGAGAGCCAGTGATGCGTCGGCTCACCATTCCGATGCTCTTCGCGCCGGCCCTCATCGCCGGCTGCGCGGCGCATCGCGACAAGGCGCCGACGGGAACGCTGGCGGACCTGCGAGACGTGCACCCGGATGTGCAGGAGGCGAAGGTCGAGCAGGGCCTCGAGGAGGCCATGCAGCGATACCGGCGCTTCCTCGAGGAGACGCCGGAGACGGCGATGACGCCCGAGGCGATGCGCCGTCTTGCGGACCTGCGGCTCGAGAAGCAGTTCGGCGTCCACGCGGGCGACGGCAAGCCGCGGGAAATGGCCGCCCCGCAGACGGCTCAGCCGCCTGCGGGCGGGGCTCAGCCGCCTGCGGGCGGGGCTCAGCCGCCCGCGGGCGCGCCGGCCGCCGGCACACCCGATCGTCCCGCGCTGGCCGCCGCCGCCGGCCCGCGCGAGTCCGAAGCGGACTTCGAGAAGCGCACGACCGCGCAGGGCGGGCTGCCGTCGAGCAGCAGCGCCGATGCGTCGCAGGCGGGCGTGCTGCCGGCCGGAGCGGACCCGGCGGGTCCGCTCGAGGCGATCGCCCTCTATGAAAAGCTGCTCGCGGAATACCCGAGCTACGAGAACAGCGACAAGGTCCTCTACCAGATGTCGCGGGCGTACGACGAGCTGGGACGGACCGAAGAGGCCATCGCCACGATGGAGCGTCTGATCGCGGCGAATCCGCACTCCGTCCATTACGACGAAGTGCAGTTCCGGCGCGGCGAGTACTACTTCACGCGCAGGAAATTCCGTGACGCCGAGAACGCCTATTCCGCGGTCATCGGCATGGGGTCCGGCTCCGAGTACTACGAGCTCGCTCTCTACAAGCTCGGCTGGGCGTTCTACAAGCAGGATCTCTACGACGAGGCCGTGCAGAAGTACGTGGCGCTGCTCGACTACAAGGTATCGGTCGGCTACGACTTCGATCAGGCGCACGAGGAGGACGAAGAGCGTCGCGTCGCCGACACTTTTCGAGTCATCAGCCTGAGCTTCAACAACCTCGGCGGTCCGGCCGCCGTTCAGGAGTATTTCTCCAAGACCGGGACCCGCTCCTATGTGGATCGTGTCTACGGCAATCTCGGCGAGCACTACCTCGCCAAGCTGCGCTACGACGACGCGGCGAAGACGTACAAGGCCTTCGTCGCGCTCTATCCGCTCCACCGGGCCGCGCCGCGCTTCAGCATGCGGGTCATCGAGACCTTCACCCAGGGCGGGTTCCCCAAGCTCGTGCTGGAGTCGAAGCGGGAGTTCGCCTCCAAGTACGGTCTGCAATCCGAGTACTGGCGACACTTCAAGCCCGAAGAGTCGCCGGAAGTGCTGGCCTACCTGAAGTCGAACCTGAAGGACCTTGCGACGCACTATCACGCACAGTATCAGAGCGAGCAGCTAGCGGACGACAAGCTCGTGAATTATCGCGAGGCCCTCCGATGGTACGGAGACTACCTCGCATCCTTCCCGACGGACGCCGACTCGCCGCCCGTCAACTACCGGCTCGCGGACCTGCTCCTGGAGAACAAGGACTTCGGCGAGGCGGCCAAGCAGTACGAGCGCACGGCCTACGGATACGCGGCGAACGAGCAGTCGGCAGCCGCGGGCTACGCCGCGGTCTACGCGTACCGCGAGCAGCTGAAGGTTTCGGGCAAGGACCAGCAGGACGCCGTCAAGCGCGACACGGTCGCCAGCTCGCTGCGGTTTGCCGACGCCTTCCCGCAGCACGAACAGGCGGCGCCGATCCTGGGAGCGGCCGCCGACGATCTGTACGAGATGAAGGACTACCGCGCCGCCGTCACTTCCGCTCAGCGCCTCATCGACAACTACCCAAGCGCGGAGCCGGCCATCCGGCGCTCGGCGTGGATCGTCGTGGCCCACGGCTCGTTCGAGCTCGCCGAATACCCGCAGGCCGAGCGCGCCTACGCCCAGGTGCTGGCGTCCACGCCGGAGGGCGACGCGTCCCGCGCCGGCTTCGTGGACAATCTCGCCGCCTCCATCTACAAGCAGGGAGAGGCCGCCAACCAGGCGCAGGACTATCGCGCGGCGGCCGATCACTTCCTGAGGATTCGCTCGGACGCGCCGACCTCCAAGATCCGTGCGACGGCCGAGTACGACGCGGGCGCCGCACTGATCCGGCTGCAGGACTGGACGGCGGCGGCGGAAGTGCTCGAAGCGTTCCGCAGCAACTACCCGAAGCACGAGCTGCAGCTCGAGGCCAGCCGGCAGATCGCCTATGCCTACCGCGAGAGCCAGCAGCTGTCGCGCGCCGCCGCCGAGTACGAGCGCCTCGCGACGCAGACCGAAGACGAGTCAATGCGGCGGGAGTCGCTGCTCACCGCAGGCGATCTGTACCAGCAGTCGCATGCCCAAGATCGCGCAATGGAAGTGTACCGGCGCTACGTCGAGGAGTTTCCGAAGCCCGTCGAGGCCGCCATCGAGACCCGGTTCAAGATCGCCGAGATCTGCAAGGCGGCCAACGATGTGCCGCTCTACCGCCAGGAGCTGGCGGAGATCGTTCGCCTCGACGCGGAGGCGGGGCCCGAAAGATCCGGCAGGACCCGGACCCTGGCTGCACGCTCGGCGCTGGTCCTCGCGGAGCAGGTCTACGAGGACTTCGTGGCCGTGAAGCTGCGGCAGCCGTTCGAGACCAGCCTCCAGGAGAAGAAACAGCGCATGGATGCGGCCACAGGGGCCATGGCCGCTCTGGTGGGATACGAGATCGGTGAGGTGACGGCGGCGGCCACGTACTACATGGCCGAGACCAACTTCGATTTCAGCCGCGCCCTGGCGGAGTCGGAGAGGCCCGCCGACCTGGAGCCCGCCGACCTGGAAGAGTACGAGCGATCCCTGAAGCAGATCGCGCTTCCGTTCGAGGAGAAAGCGGTCGCCCTGCACGAGAAGAACCTGGAGATGCTGCAGGCCGCCGGAGGCTTCAACGCGTGGATCGAGAAGAGCCTGGACAAGCTCGCGGAGCGGATGCCCGAGCGCTATGCGAGGCACGAAATGGGCAACGACTTCCTCGATACGATCGACAGCTACGCCTACCGGTATCCGGTGGCGCCGCCCCCCTTCGGCGCGACGTCCGTCGGTCCCGACACGACGCCTCGCGTCAAGCAGGCGCTTGCAACGCCGACCGTGCCCGCGGAGGGAGGCCAATGAGGGTGGACATGCGCATCCACAACACCCGCTCCCTGCGTCGCGCCGCCGTTGCGATCGTGCTCGCGCAGGCTCTCACCGCCGGCTGCGCCCCGCATGCTCCGCGCAAGGCGACGACGGGGCCGGGCGAGCGCCCGAAGGTCAAGGAGGCGAAGGTCGTCCAGGATCCGGGCGGGTTCACGATCACGCAGCCGGTGAGCGTCCCGGCCGACGCGCGCGCCGATTACGAGACGGCCGTCCGCCTGCTGAAGGAGAAGCGGTACGAGCCCGGGATCGCCTTGATGCTGACAGTGACCGAGCACGCGCCCGACTTGGCCGCGGCGCACATCGATCTCGGCATCGCGTACGCGCGCACCGGCGATCTGGACCACGCCGAGGCCAGCCTGCGCAAGGCGCTGGAATTGAACCCGCGACACCCCGTCGCCTACAACGAGCTCGGTCTGGTGCTGCGCCGCAAGGGGCAGTTCGCGCAAGCGCGCGCCAGCTACGAGGCGGCGCTGGCGCAGTTCGCCGACTATCACTACGCGCACAGGAATCTCGCCATTCTTTGCGATCTGTATCTCGGGGACACCGCGTGCGCGCGGGAGCATTACGAGGCGTACAGCCGGATGGTCCCGGACGACGCCGAGGTCGCCCAGTGGATGGCCGACCTACGGGATCACAAGAGCCCACAGGAGAAGCCATGAACCGGACCTCGATGTGCGTGCTGCTGCTGCTGGCGACGGGCATGGCGCTGGCAGACGAGGCGCCCAAGGCCAAGGACGCCGATCCCGCGACCGCAGCGCAGGAGAAGGCGAAAGACCCGAACCTGGGCATGTCGATCCTGGGCAACCAGGAAGCGCCCAAGGCCCTGGTCATCGTTCCCTGGAAGCGCTCGGAGATCGGGAGCGCCCTCGGTATCTCGACGATGCTCGACGACTCCAGGATGCCCGTCGACAAAGAGGTCTTCATGCGGATGCTCAGTTACTACGAAATCAGGTCGGAAACGGCGCGCCACGGCGGTGCGCCGGTCGCCGGCCGAGATACCGCGGTGGCCGAAAAGAACGACGCCGCGCAGCCCGCCGCCGCGGCGCAGAGGAGGAAACAATGAGTTTCACGGAGCTTTTGGGGAACGTCGGACTTTTCGGGGCCGCGGTGATGTGCTGCCTCGCCCTGCTGTCCCTCTTTTCGGTGAGCGTGATCGTGGACAAACACCGCCGCTTCCGGGCGGCCTGGCGACAGTCGCAGGCGTTCAAGGTCGTCTTCAAGAAGTTCCTCCACGGGGGAGACATCCAGGAGCTGATCCACGCCACGCGGCAGCACGAGAATTCCTACGTGGCGCAGGTGGTCTCGGCGGGCCTCCTCGAATACGACGGGGTGCGCCAGGCCGGAAGCGATCCGGCCGGCTCGCTCGAGCTCGTCACGAGCGCGCTGAGGGACTCCATGTCGGAGACGCTGATCCACCTGAAGCGCGGCCTCGGGTTCCTGGCCACCATCGGCTCCGTGGCCCCGTTCATCGGCCTCTTCGGCACCGTGGTCGGAATCATCAACGCTTTCAAGGGCATCGCGGCGACGGGGTCCGGGGGGATGGCCGCGGTCTCGGGCGGCATCGCGGAGGCCCTGGTCGCGACGGCCCTCGGCATCTTCGTCGCGATCCCGGCCGTGGTCGCCTTCAACCACTTCACGGGGAGACTCGAGAATTTCCACGTCGAGATGAACCGGGCTTCGTCCCAGCTCGTGAACTGCCTGTTCAAGGTCCCGGACCTCATGGAGCGCGAGGTCAAGGCGCCGGCGGTCAAGGCGAAGGCGCCGGAGGCGGCGTATGCGACTCGGTGAAACGGCCCAATTGCAGGCGTCCATCAACATCACGCCGCTGGTCGACGTGGTGCTCGTGCTGCTGATCATCTTCATGGTGATGGCGCC
>Ga0070671_100001242_pt1 | contig 19100 bp, 15 predicted proteins | sample KBSS73metaG_FD_65341 | JGI IMG/M metagenome (GOLD analysis project Ga0070671, IMG submission 65341) | Switchgrass rhizosphere microbial communities from Kellogg Biological Station, Michigan, USA - KBS S7-3 metaG | ecosystem: Host-associated > Plants > Roots > Rhizosphere > Soil ...
CGCGCCCGCTCGTAACCCATGCGTTCCTGATCGAGCAGCATCTTATGGAGACGCAATAAACCCTGGCGCAAATGTTTTAGCGAATCGCGACTAACATCAGAGATCAACTCGGCCATCTTCACACCTCTACACCTTATTCTGACTGATCAAATCACTCAGGAGTTGTTCAGCGTCTACTATGGTTCGCTGGAACGCACTAGCCGGAGTTTTTAGATTGTAAACTCTGATCCTTTGATTTAGTTCATCTACACGTTCACGAAACTCTCTCATCGCCCGCTGCCAGTCGCGATTGTCCGGATCGCCGGCCCGCCAATAAAGTTCTTTTGCACGGCTGATGATCGCATACGCCCGATGAAACTCTGCCTCGATATCTTTTCTTTCTTCGATCCACGCGGGCGCAAATCCTGCGTTACGGAGTAGACGATGAGCCGTCCGGAGTTCAGGTGCTTCGAAGGGATTTTCGCTGAGGTCAATCGGCTTGCCGGAACCCGCCAGATCGTCAAACTCGCCGCGTTCCATCGACTCACGAATCATGCGGTCAATCAATGGTTCCCACTTATCCATAGCTCCTCCTCTCTATGCTTAACGTCGAAACCATGCGACGTGTTCAGTTCCCTGTTATGATCCCGTGTGATGCCCAGTGCCATCTCCCTCAACACTCCAATTGAGGATCTTCACAATTTCAAGATTGCACGGTTAGGACAACTCCTCGCGCGCAAGCTGGCAGCCGCTGTCGCAGCGAATGCCAACAAGAAACATTCTAGCGAAGCGAACGTGGAAGACCTGTTGAACTATCTTCCAATGCGTTACGAAGACCGCTCGCACCTTGCCACGATAAAAGATCTTGAAGCCGGTATGGAAGCAACCCTTGAACTTAAAGTTAAGCACGCCGGTGGTTATCAGGTTCGAAACAAAAAAGCTTTTTCAAGATCGCGTCTCTTTATTTTTGAGGTTTCAGGTGTCGACATCGACAACAAAACCGGGCGACAAGTAGTTGTTTGGTGGTTCGTATCTGGAAGTCATGCTTACGACATCGTCCAGTTCTATACACGAAAGCTTACGCGTGGGACGCGGTTCATTACATTTGGGCAATGGGAATGGGACAAGCGCCGTGGCACCTACGCTCTTCGACTGCAGCGACCTGCCGATGAGTTGGAGATTTTGCCTTCACCCGACGCAGACCACGCCGAAGAGTCGGGCCCGGAGCAAGCGGAAGAAAATGTCGGCGACCCTAGTCTTGCGGCAATACACGTAGGCCGCCGTGTACCCGTTTACAGAAAACTCGGCGGCTTCAACTCAAAGCGAATCAGAGAAATCATCCATGCTGTGTTGGCTCAGTTGAGCGATAAGGATATTCCTGAAACGTTGCCAGGCGAATTGCGTCAAAGAGCGAAGCTAATCAACCGCGCGCACGCGATTCGTCAAATTCACTTTCCGATGGCGGACGCAGTGATGAGTGATTATGAGCTTTCGCGTAGTGACGCTCATCACCGACTGATCTTTGAAGATTTCTTTTGGCTGACCTTCGCCATTGGTCTTAAACGCGGCGAACGCGTGAAGGATTCGAAGGATATAAAGATTCGGATCGACAAAGGTGTGAAAGATGTTATCGCTTCAGTCCTTCCCTTCAAACTAACTGAGGCCCAACGGAAGGTCACTGCGCAAATATTCAACGACATGAAATCGGGATCGCCGATGAACCGTCTTTTACAGGGCGACGTCGGAAGCGGAAAGACTATTGTCGCGGTCATCGCAATGATGGCCGCAATGGAGAATGGTTATCAAACCGCGTTGATGGCTCCCACAGAAATCCTCGCCGATCAACACGCTCGAAACATAAAACGCCTTCTCGCCAAAACACCTTATCGAGTCGAGGTAGTAACCGGATCTTTAAGACCAGCAGAAAAGCGTCGACTTCAAAACGCCCTGAAGGACGGTGAAATCAATGCATGCATCGGCACACAAGCTTTGATCCAGGAGGCGGTTACCTTCAATCGTCTCGGCCTGGTCGTTATCGATGAACAGCATCGTTTCGGTGTGATGCAAAGAGCAGAATTGCGAGCTCGCGGTATTAACCCGGATGTCTTAGTGATGACGGCGACGCCCATTCCCCGTTCACTGGCGATGACGGTTTACGGCGATTTGGATGTTTCCGTCATAGATGAGCTACCGAGCGGCCGGACGCCGATTGAAACCATGGTTTTAGGCGAAGATCAACGACAAGAAGTGAAGCGACTGATATCGCGCGAAGTGAAGTTGGGCCGCCAGGTTTACGTTGTCTATCCACTCGTTGAAGAGTCAGAGAAGATGGACTTGCGCGATGCGAAACGTCGTTACGAATACCTGAGGGACACAGTGTTTCCGAAGTTATCTGTCGGACTGTTGCACGGAAAAATGAAGCCTGCGGAAAAAGAAGAAGTGATGAAAGCATTCGCATCAGGCGCAACCAATATCCTGGTGACCACCACCGTCATTGAAGTTGGAGTAGATATTCCGAATGCTTCGGTAATGATCGTTGAACACGCAGAACGATTTGGGTTATCGCAATTACATCAGCTCCGGGGACGTGTCGGACGCGGCGCCGAGAAAAGTTATTGCGTTCTGCTGACAACTGACAAGAAAACAGTCGTCGCACAAGAGCGCCTCGGGATAATGGCAAAGACGAGCAACGGCTTCATCATCGCTGAAAAAGATTTAGAAATACGAGGCCCAGGAGAAGTCCTGGGTACGAAGCAGTCGGGCCTTCCCGAGTTTCGAATCGGAAACCTTGTCCGGGATCAAGCATTACTAGAGAAAGCACGTACGGCCGCTGACTACTACTTGACTGAAAAGGCGTCGTCGCCGGAAACCAAACGAATGGTCAAGTATCTGGCAGAGACGAATCGGTTTGGATTAGCGAGCGTTGGATAGTTACATCAGAAACGAGATCTTTTAGTGAGAATTATTGCCGGTCTCTATCGTGGTCGTAACCTGAAGAGTCCCCCTTCATTAGAAGTGCGTCCCACATCTGATCGTCTTCGGGAAACGCTGTTCAATATTCTGGCTCCAGAGATTGGTGATATTCGTTTTCTGGATCTTTGCGCTGGATCTGGTGCGGTTGGAATTGAAGCTCTTTCCCGTGGTGCTTCGCATGTGACCTTTGTCGATCGCTCACGAAAAATCTGCGGGCTCATCGAAGCCAACCTCGATCTTTGTCGCGTACCGGAAGACCAAACAGAAATCTTTAATACTGAGGCAAGTGATTTCCTCCATCAGGCCATCCATCGAAAGATGACTCCATGGGATATCGTTTTCTTCGATCCGCCTTATCAGAACGATTATCTTCGAGTACTGACCTTCCTATCGCTACACTCGAGCGAACTATTGGTGGGCCAGGGCCGAGTGATTGTCGAGCATCATCATAAAAACGTGCTACCGGAAACCATCGGCAATCTCAGCCGCACTCGAATCGTAAAACAAGGGGACTCCTCACTAAGCTTCTACGAAACGTAGTCCAAGACAGAAAGCCCTCCCTGACGGTCTGCTACTGCCCCGCGCTTTTACTAACGATCGGGGCTGCTACCTCCTAAGACAATGATCCTTGACTATTGCTAGAATCAACTCATGCTTGTACTCGGCATTGAAACATCATGTGACGAAACTGCTGCCGCTGTTGTTCGCGACGGACGTGAAATTGTTTCGTCTGTAATCTCATCCCAAATTCCCATTCACAGGCGTTTCGGAGGCGTTGTGCCGGAGCTCGCGTCGCGTGAGCATCTCGACAAAATCGTTCCAGTTGTCTCTGAAGCGTTCGAACGAGCAAATGTTACTGCGGCAGATCTCGATGGCTTGGCTGTTACCGTTGGGCCCGGTTTAGTTGGTTCACTTCTTGTTGGCGTCTCTTACGCAAAGGCTATGGCGTATGCGCTAGGTAAGCCCTTTGTCGGCGTGAATCACATTGAGGGCCATATCTATTCAGTCGCATTTGATAATCCACCGATTGAGTATCCGGCGGAGGCTTTAATCGTCTCCGGTGGCCACACAAACATTTTCTTTATTCCTGAGCCCGGCAAGTACAAAGTCGTCGCTAGAACTCGTGACGATGCTGCCGGCGAAGCTTTCGATAAGGTCGCGAAGCTGCTCGGACTTGGTTACCCTGGTGGTCCCATCATCGAACGGCTTGCGCGTGAGGGCGATCCTAAAGCTGTGCGTTTCGCAATTCCCCGAATGGGTGACGGACTACCAGACTTCAGTTTCAGCGGCTTGAAGACTGCTGTGACGAAGCATGTTCGCGAAAGCGGATTGACGCCAGTGGAAAATGGAGAGGAGCCAACACAGGGCATCAAAGACCTAGCCGCCAGCTTTCAACACGTTGTGGTCCAATCTCTTGTCAGGACGATGGAAAAAATCGCGGAAGAGTATTATCCGAAGACATTGATTGTAGCGGGTGGCGTAGCGTGCAACGGTAAGTTGCGAGACGTTTGTCGCGAGACGGCGGAGCAACTTAACTTGCCCGTCTACTTCCCATCACCTCATTTATCGACTGACAATGCGGCGATGATTGCTGCAGCAGGAACCGTAAAGCTCAACGCTGGTGAACGCGGAGGCCTGGATATGAACGCTGACGTAACTCTTAGACTGCAGAATCTCGATTTGGAAGAAGAGGCGGCGAAGAGAGCGGGGGTTAGGTATCGATTATGAGATCTAAAGATCAGATCTCGAAATTTGAGATCTGAGCTTCCCTCTTCGTCTTCGTTCTTTAACTTTTTGTTTGTCTTGGTCTCGTCACGCGAGACCTGATGTTGGTCTTATCAACCCTCTATCGTGCTCATCGCCGTGACGGCACGTTTTTCGTAGGCCGCAATCGTTGCGATGTTTTTCTTTTCAACCTCACTCAGTGCATCGTCATTAAAGTTGGGATCAGCTTTGTACCAGTCGAAGCTCGAAAAGTATTTCTGCAGCCATGGCTCTTTAAATACTTTGCCATGTCGTGCATAAATCTCCTGCCGCATCTGGACCGCATCTTCAAGAAACAATCCATCGAGTAACGCCCGCGAAACCGGTGTCGTACTTAAACCCTGGTGAATCTTGCCTTCGTAGTTGACGATCGTTTCGACGTTGAGCTTGTCGCTTCCGGAGAGTTGTTCGTCCTTGAAGTTATCGTCTGGTACGTACCACGGTTGACTATAAAAATACTGTTGCAGCCATTCAGCTTTGAAGAGTCGTCCATGACGCGCGTAAACCTCATTTCGCAGGAGCCGCAACTCATGAAGACTCAACCCCGCAAGCATAGATTCGGGAATCGTCTTCTTTTCGAAGAGCTCCATGTCGCCGGGAAGTAGCGCTACGTTGCGCTGCCGTTTTTGCGCACCACTTAGTATCTCAATGTTTTTGCGCTCAGTGACGTTGAGCTTCTTCGCATCGTACTTTTGGCTCGGCGAATACCAGTACCGTTCGTCGAAATACTGCTGCAGCCACGGATCGTCTTCATACGTTTTGCCGTGAATCGCTTCAACTTCGGCAATCAAAACTTTCCATTCCGCGCCACTGTGTTTGCCGAGTTTCTTGGGAGTGATAATTCGATTAACCCAAAAGCGCATGTCGCCGGGTTGAATTGTTTCGTGCTTACTGGCCTCCGCGATTCGAATCAGATCCAGATTTCGACGCTCAGTATTATTCAGTTTTGCGTTGGTGAAATCAGAGCTAGGTTTGAACCACGGCTGAGCTTCGAGATACGCCTTGATATCCGCATCCTTGAAAACCCGTCCGTGTCTTCCGAAGACGATGCCACGAAGAAGTTTAAGATCTTCTAGAGCGAGAGGCTGAATCTGGATTGGGTTTATCGCGGTCTTGGCAAAATCGAAATCTTTCCAGGCATCCATTGGATCCTGCGCTTGCACGGCCAAAGAAGCGAGTGCGATCAAAGCGAGCAAAAGGGTTGCATGACTGAATCGCTTCAGACTGAAACTCATACGACTCCTCACTTTCGAAGGGGATCGGGGTATGCAAGAAGCGCCGTTAAAAAACTCTTTCGAAGCCGGCCCTCTGTAGGTTGAATCTGAACAATCTCCGCACTTCCGTGCGAGGAATTCAAGACTTTGTGTGCAAAGTTAAGTGCCAAACACAAGGCACCCACTTCAACCTTTTCGACTTACCCAAAAATATCCCTGACCTTGTCGACTAATCCCTTGTCTTCAAGATCCTTGTTCTCAACTTCAGCGAGTTGTTCAAGTAGACGCCTCTGTTCACGAGTTAACGAAGTTGGCGTGATCACGCTTACCGAAACAAATAGGTCGCCCTTGCCGCGACCACCCAGTTGCGGCATTCCTTTTCCTTTTAAACGGAAAACAGTGCCGGTTTGAGTACCCATCGGAATCTTTAATTTCTCTTCGCTATCAAGCGTTTTCACCATCAACTCAGCGCCAAGTGCCGCCTGTGCGAACGTGATCGGCACTGCCTCGTAAAGATTGTTACCTTGTCGCTCAAACTGCTCGTGCTCCGCAACGTGGATAACCACGTACAGGTCTCCGGCTGGTCCACCCAGCGTTCCGGCTTCACCTTCGCCTTGAACCCGCAAGCGAGAACCTGTCTCGACTCCCGCAGGAATCTTGACCTCCATTTGCTTCTCGCGTTCTACGCGTCCGGCTCCACGGCAGTCTTTGCATGGATCTTTGATAACTCTGCCAGCACCACGACAAGCACTACACGTTCGGGCAACGGAGAAGAATCCTTGCTGATAACGCACCTGACCGGTGCCACTGCACGTCTGACAGGTCTCAGGTTGCGTTCCACTCGCCGCTCCCGAACCTTTACACGTTTCGCAACCTTCCAGCCGAGGAATTCGAAGCTGGGCAGTCATGCCGTTGGCTGCATCTTCAAGCGATATTTCCAAGTCGTAACGAAGATCTGCTCCACGTTGAGCGGCGGTTCGACGTGACCCTGCACGCGCGCCGCCAAACACGTCACCAAAGCCAAAGAGATCGCCGAGGATGTCTTCGATACCACCGAACCCGGGCGCTCCCCAATTCCCACTTCCGGCACTACTAGAAACACCGGCATGTCCAAACCGATCGTAACGCTTACGTTGCTCTGCATCCTGCAAAACACTATAAGCCTCGGCCGCTTCCTTGAATTTGTCCTCAGCGCTCGCGTCGTTCGGATTCTTGTCGGGATGAAACTGAACCGCCAGTCGTCGATACGCGCTCTTGATCTCCTGATCAGTGGCAGTTTGGTTGACTCCTAATACTTCGTAATAATCACGTTTACTCATTCAGTTCTAAATAACCTCGTTTACCTTATTGCAATTTTGGTTGATTGAAAGGCTACGCTTCGGTAGCCGTGGTGTCAGGTGCGGGATTCATCATCGCAGATGTAAGCTGTGACGCCGTACGCTCCAAATTACTCAAAGCCTTGTGAATCTCATCGATACTTGTTGCGCTACTACTCGCAGCTTCAGCCTGAGTGAATGTGCGTTCCGCGTTGTCCTGATCGTTCTGAGAGAGGAGTCCGCCAAATTTGTTGAACGACTTCTGCGTGTTTTTCAGTAACGACTCAAGCTTGTTTCGAAGCATAACCATTTCTTTAGCGCCTCGATCGCTATCAGCAAAGTCATCGGCCTCTCGGATCAATCTATCGATCTCATCTGGACTCAATCCAGAAGTCGGGGTGATCCGCATCTGCTGTTCACGTCCAGTCGCCTTATCTTGTGCCGAGACTGAAACGATTCCGTTCGCGTCTACTTCAAACGATACGTCGATCTGTGGCACACCGCGTGGACTTGGTGGAATACCGACCAGCTCGAATTTTCCTAACGAGCGATTGCCCTGTGCTATCTCTCGCTCGCCCTGCAGAACATGTATTTCCACTGACGATTGATTATCAACAACCGTCGTGAAGGTCAAACTGTTGCGAAGTGGAATAGTTGAATTTCGTTCGATTATCTTTGTGAACAGCCCACCTCGAGTTTCAAGGCCAAGGCTTAATGGCAACACGTCGAGCAGCACGATGTCTTTCACATCGCCACTCAACACCCCACCCTGAATCGCAGCGCCCATGGCAACGACTTCGTCAGGATTTATTTCGGCAGATGGTTTTTTTCCAAAGATCTTTTCAACCGTGCGCTCGACAATCGGTGAGCGCGTTTGACCACCGACGAGAATGACCTTGTCTATATCTCCCCGCTGAAGCTTTGCGTCTTTCAAAGCAGTGTGGCAAGGGTCAATCGTTTGCTCGACGAGATCTTGAACCAGTGTTTCGAATTGATCGCGAGTTAATGTCTTATTGAAGTGCTTGGGACCGGTTGCATCAGCGGCGATGAACGGAAGGTTGATATTCGTTTCAGTTGTTGATGACAGTTCACACTTCGCTCGTTCGGCGACTTCTTTCAATCTCTGTAGGGCCAGACGATCCTGGCGAAGATCTATTGCCGTGTCTTTTAAGAACTCATCGGCCATCCACTGCATGATTCGTTCGTCAAGATCTTCACCACCTAAAAAGGTGTTACCGGAAGTGGAGAGAACTTCAAACACCCCATCGTTCATTTCAAGAATTGAAATATCGAAAGTGCCGCCGCCAAGGTCGTAAACAGCGATGCGCTCTACCTGGGATTTACCAAGACCATAAGCCAGCGCCGCTGCAGTGGGCTCATTAATAATTCTTTCGACTTGAAGACCCGCAATCTTCCCGGCATCCTTCGTCGCCTGACGCTGCGTATCGTCGAAATACGCTGGAACGGTAATAATGGCGTCCGTTACAGGCTCGCCGAGGAAGTCTTCAGCTGCCGCCTTTAACCGTTGCAGAACAATGCCGGAAAGCTCAGGAGGACTATAGCTACGTCCCTGAACACGAATTCGGGCATCACCGTTTGGTGAATCGACAATCTCAAACGGCGAAGTCTCACGCATTCGCGAGACCTCCGCCGAACTATATTTTCGTCCTATGAGACGTTTGACTGCGTGAACCGTGTTAGCCGCATTTGTGACAGCTTGACGTTTTGCGATCTGACCAACGAGTCGTTCGCCTTTGTCAGTGAAACCGACCACGCTGGGGGTGGTTCGTCCACCTTCCTTATTCGGAACAATCTGAACCGCGCCGCCCTCAAGAACTGAGACGCAGCAGTTAGTCGTACCTAAATCTATTCCGATCGTTTTTCCCATTAACCTTGATTTCTAACGAAGGAATTAACCGCGCGTCGCAACTTTGACTAACGCGGGTCTAATTAATTTTTCGCCAAGGCGATAGCCGGTACGAATTTCCTGAATGACAGTGTCGGGTTCAAATTCTTCAGAATTCTCGGTCACAACCGCTTCATGAATATGGGGGTCAAACGGTTCGCCAACAACTATTATCGGCTTAACGCCCAGAGCTTCAAGAACGCCGTTAAGCTGTTTGTAGATTAAATCAACGCCACTGAGAAAGTGGCGGAACTCGTCTGACTCATTTGCCTCCACTGACGCTTCCGTTTCAAGAGCCCGCTTAAGATTATCCAGGACACCGAGCAGTTTGGCCGCGACGTCTGCTACCACCCGGTTGTAAGTTTCAGTTCTCTCTCTCTCGACTCGTTTTCGATAGTTCTCAAAATCTGCTTGTCGCCGGGCCAAGCGATCCTTCAACTCTGCGTTTTCTTCCTGAACACGCTTGAGCTCTGCCCGAGTTGCGACTAGCTCAGCAGTAATCGGCCCTCCCTCATACTCAATCGGTGAACTTTCCGGCTGCTTGTCGAGCAGTTCATTAAGTTCAATCTCGTCGTCTGATGAAGTTAGTTCGCTGTCGGAATCTATTGTGTCCATGTCGGAAGGGATTTGACCTGGAGGATCATCATCATCTGCATTTTCAGCGTCTACAAATCTTATCGGGATACGGTTCCAACGCTTGTCATTACTATCAGGTGCCATGTAGGAGGATCGAATTGCTCTTAAAGCAATTACTAAGCAGTTGCCCCACTTAAACGATGTTCAATCAACCGCGCCATGTAGTTTACCATAGCCATTATGCGGGCATATTCAATTCTCATCGGACCCACAACGCCGAGTGTGCCTATGCTTTCACCTGACCCAACTCGATATGGCGCTGTGATGAGTGCACAGCTTCTCATCGAGCTTGCGGGATGCTCGCGCCCGATTACCACATGCACATCTCCAGTGTAGGAACTGTCGTGTGAGACGCATTCGTTGAGGATCTTGATGAGCCGTGACTTTTCTTCAAAGGTTCGGAACAAATCCCTCATGCGCTCGATATCTACAAAATCAGGTTTTGTCAGGATGTTCGATGCACCGTCAACATAAACGTCACCGCCGTCACCCTCCTCGCCTTCCAAACTGCGCTCACAAAGTAAGACAGCATTGCGCAGCAGACGGTCGTAGAGCGCTTTTTCCTCTTTCATCAAAAGCACAATCTCGGCGCGTATTGCGGAGAGGCTCTTTCCGCTGAACTCAGTGTTCAGATAACGCGCAGTTCGGTCAAGCTCGTCTTGGGTGAGATCGTCATCCGTCGTTCTGATTACTTTGTTGTGAATAATTCCAGACGTCGAAACAAGCACAACTAGAATTCGCTGATCCGGTAGTTGGACAAACTCGATATGCTTCAGACGATTTTCGGCCAGCGAAGGCGAGACTACGATTCCAACGTTCTGGGAAAACTCCGAAAGAACATGAGACGCCGTTTCCATGAAGCGATCCGGCGAGGCGGTTGCATCGATATCACTAAGCGCAAAAAGATCATGGATAGCTTTTAGATCACCACGTGACAGCCGTGCTGTACCAAGCATGTTGTCAACGTAGTAGCGATATCCTGTATCGGTAGGAATTCGACCTGCCGAGGTATGCGGCTGTTCGACAAAACCAGCTTCCTCAAGCTCCACCATTACGTTGCGAATCGTCGCAGGACTCCAACCGTAGCCGTGTGCGAACCGATCGGACAGGACTCGAGAGCCTACAGCTTCGCCGGTGCTCAAGTGCTCCTTTATTAGAGCCGCCAAGAGGACTTCCATTCGGGAGTCAATCGTCCGCTGGTCACCAGATTGGAGATTTGAATTTCGACGGGGCATCTTGTTCCGTTAGATCGAGGTCGGAGGAGCTGGAAACCGCTTTGGAGCCAGAGTTTTCAGCCCAAAGGCATCCAGCCGACGACCCTTGGCAGTATAAGGATTTAATCAAACCCCTGCAAATAACACCCTAAAACCAGCACCGAGCGAAATCATGGGAAGCTCAGTCCCGCCTTGTTTGCTTCGAAAAAAAACATAAATGCCCCTAAACCGTTGATAGGCTAGGGTTTTGTCGAAAGTTCTCACGATGAGGTATCGCCTCTCACCCAAGTAATGGATTTTTCCTAGGAAAACAGCGTGATCGCAGGGTCGTGGTCACGTTGACGCCTTCGTTGAGCCGTCCTTAAGATTACAGTCGCCTGATCCAAATCTGTTCGCCCCCGGGGCATTACTCACAACGTTAAGATTGTTCCCGATTAGCCAGAATTGTCTCTCGAACTCGGTTCGAATGTATTAGACGGATGAGTGAAGCTACAAAAATCTTTGCGGACGCGTTTCGTCATCTCGGTGGCAACCGAGGAGTTCCCGCGATCGATGTTCGCTTTTACCCGTACGCAGGATTGCGTCACACGATCCGCCTGCGATCCGGTCGCGTCTACGTCCGGCTTTCCGACATTTGCGAAGATAGTCCTCCTGAAGTTTTACGCGCTCTTGCCTGGATTTTGGTCTCGCGACTATTGGGTAAACGCGCGCCGGCAATTCATGACCGCGTCTATCGAGACTATTCACTGACGCCCACGGTAATGAGAGCATCTGACCTCGCGCGACGAGGAAGAGGCCGCAAACACTTCTCATCCGCTCAGGGCGAGGTTTACGATCTCAACCGAATGTTCACGAAACTGAACAAGAAGTTTTTCGATGGCAATCTCGAAAAGCCGACGATAACCTGGTCGCAAAGACGAACACGAAGCATCCTGGGTCATCACGATCACGTTTACGACAGCATTACTATTAGTAAGACTCTGGATTCGGAAGAAGTCCCTGAGTGGTTTGTTGAGTACATCCTGTATCACGAAATGTTGCACATAAAGCATCCGGCGAGATTAATCAAAGGACGACGCTATTACCACACAAGTGCTTTTAGATTAGACGAGCGCAGATTTCCACATTATGAACAGGCGCAAAGATGGTTGGAGCAACTTGCTCGCCTCCGCCGTGTTCCACGCGCCCGTGCGGCATAAGAGTTTCGGGAACCAATCGACTTAGTCGACGTGAGTACAAACGAGGTAGGTGGGCTCCTCAAAAGAAGGCGGTCTTTCTGGAACATAGTTTCAGGGCGATCGCCTTTTCTACATCCAGACGGAGTAACGCTGCCATCCTACTAGCGCAAAGTCTTTATAGCGCGGACTCTCATTCTCCTCAATCTCCTGCGTATTAGCCTGAGGTAACACTTATCTCATTCTCCCCAAGCCCCGCATCGCCGAAAATGGTTCGTAAGTCGGGGAATTTCAATTTGCAGCACGGCTGGACAAACGCGGAGACGCATAGTTAGACTACGCGGCTTGTTTGGAGCTCATCAGTAGTCCGTATCTATCAGTCAAAAACATTTCTTTAGACGGAGAATCTCGTTTTATGGCAATTCCTGCAACACAGATCAGACGCGGTATGGTTATCGTTTTTGAAGGTCAGCCGTGCAAGGTAGTTGAATTCAGACACCATACCCCTGGAAATCTCAGAGCGATGGTGCAAACAAAACTGCGTAACATTAGAACTGGATCATCGTTTGAACATCGTTTTCGTTCAGCTGATACCGTCGATCGAGCTGCACTCGAACAGCATGAAATGGAATATCTTTACTCCGATGGTTCACATCACCACTTCATGAATACGGAAAACTACGAGCAGATCGCTTTGAATGAGGACGATCTGGGTGACGCAACGCAGTGGCTGACGCCCGGTCTGAAGTTGCAGGCTGAGTTCTACGAAGGTGCTCCAATAGGTATCGATCTTCCACCATCTATGGAATTGATAGTTACGCAAACTGAGCCAACACTAAAAAGCGCGACCGTCTCAAACGTCAACAAACCTGCGACTCTTGAAAATGGAGTCACGATTACAGTACCCCCGTTTATCAATGAGGGCGACCGAATCCGAGTAGATCCATCGGAAGGACGATACATCGAACGCGCCAAGTAATTTGCAGTGTTATGAAGTCTTAGCCTGACGCCGAGACTTCAAATGACTATGTACCTGGCCTACAGTCTTTTGCTAACTTTCGGTCTGCTGGTCTTCATTCCCTACTTCCTTTTTCAAGCTCTAGCCCACGGAAAATACATCGACGGTTTGCGTCAACGGCTTGGAGCGGTTTCCCAAAACAAAACTGATGGACGCCCGGTAATCTGGCTGCACTGTGTCTCAGTGGGTGAGACGCAAGCTGCACGTCCTCTCGTTGAGCGGCTCGTCGTTGACTTTCCGCAGTATTGTCTAGTGGTTTCTACTATCACGATGACGGGCCAGGCTTTGGCTAGCCAAGTTTTCGCGTCGAAAGTGGAACGGGTATTTTATTTTCCGTTCGACTGGAGCTGGACCGTTAGACGGGCGTTAAAAGCAATACAGCCCGAGATTGTTTTGATAATGGAAACGGAACTGTGGCCGAACTTTCTTCGAGAATGCAGTTCGCGAGGGATCCCTGTAGCGCTCGTAAACGGCAGAATTTCCAGGCAATCGTTTCGCCGTTATCGTCTTATCTCGTTTTTTATTTCTTCAGTGCTCGCCAAACTCAGCCTCGCGATCATGCAGTCTGAGAACGATGCAGATCGAATTGCAGCCCTCGGTTTTCCCAAAGAGAACTTAGCTATCGCTGGCAATCTAAAATTTGACGTTGAATCTGTCTCACCGAATGCCCAAATAACAGCCTCAATTCAACAGCGATTCGGGTTGGACCAGGGTATCCCCTTGATACTTGCTGCCAGCACTCATACACCCGAAGAGAAGATCGTCATTGAAAGTTTCCAGCAGTTAAAACAGACGAGGGCTGTACGACTCATGATTGCGCCCAGGAGACCCGAACGCTTTCAAGAAGTCGCGAAATTGCTTGAGGAATCGGGACTGAGTTGGGCTCGAAAGACCGCTGCCCCACTGACTGCAGATTCAAGCACTGAGGTAATTCTGCTCGACACGATTGGTGAACTGCCCGCTGTTTATTCGCTGGCCACCGTCGTCTTCGTCGGTGGAAGCATTGTCGATCGCGGAGGGCACAATGTACTGGAACCTGCTGCAAACGGTGCATGTGTTATCACTGGTCACAACACTCATAACTTCCAGGCGATCGTACAACTACTGAATGAAGCTGACGCGATCGTCCAGCTTCCTCCTCTCGAATTCACCAGGGCTGCGCAATGTCTAACACACGAGTTGGAGAGTTTATTGACGAATGAAGACCGGCGTGCACAACTGGCAGCACGAGCGAAAGAGATCATTGAAAAGAATCGGGGAGCCGCAGAGCGAACTGCCGAAATTATCAAACCACTATTGCGACAAACAGCTGGTGAAAGCTTTGCTACAGCTGAATCCCTCGTGGAGTCAGGGTCATGAAATCCATCATCCTGCCACCACTCGGAACGCTGTACGGCGCGATAACGCGAGCGCGAGCTTCGCTATATGAACGGGGCACTTTTCGCAGTTCACTGTTGCCACTGCCGGTCATTAGCGTCGGCAATATAACGGCAGGCGGGACCGGCAAGACCCCACTTGTTGAATGGGTCGCACGAACGTTGGCTGGTGCAGACAAAAAAGTCTGCATCCTGACACGCGGTTACGGCCGCGATAATCCAAACGAGCACATCCTTGTTTCGGACTTCAAAAAAGTTCTTTCGAATCCGAACGCGGCCGGTGATGAGCCTTATCTACTCGCAAGCAATCTACTTGGCATCGCAGCCGTAGTGAGTGACGCAAATCGTCTTCGTGGCGGACAAGGCGCAATCAAACATCTAGGGGCTGAGTGTTTTGTTCTCGATGATGGATTCCAACACCTTCAGCTGAAACGCGACCTGAACATTGTTACGATCGACGCAACAAATCCATTTGGTGGAGCGAAAATGCTTCCCGTCGGACTATTGCGGGAACCGTTATCAGGCTTGAAGCGAGCGGATTGTTTTGTACTGACAAGATGCGATCAGATCGACGAGGTGAATTCGGTTCACTCAGAACTAGCGAAACTTTCCGGCGACCGTCCGATATTTCACTCGCGAATGGCCACTCGTGGAGTCAAGCCAATCCATAACTCAGCGACCTCAAATCCGTCGCAACCAATTGCGGCATTCTGTGCAGTCGGCAATCCAACCTCGTTCTTCAACCAACTTCGCGCGAGCGGTTATGAAGTTAGTCTTCAAAAATCTTTTCCCGATCACCACCGCTACACTCAACAAGAGGTCGACGCATTGAACGAATCGGCGAAACAGTCGGGAGCGTTAAGTCTCATCACAACAGCTAAGGACGCTGTAAAACTTCAGACGCTGTCCACTTCTCTTCCAACCTACTCACTCGAAATAGAAATAGAGATTGAAAATAGCGCGGAACTCCGACGGCTAATTATCGAAGCCCTTAACCGTTAGGAAGGCTAGGCGAGCTCACAGGTGACGGCGAAGGTTTCACCGTAGGACTGCTCGAGCCAGGCGGGGATGGCGGAGGAGCGTCATCAGGAGTTGTGGTACGCGTGGGTGAAGGCAACGCCGGCGCTTTCTTATTGCTGTTCGCATTCGCGTTGGTGTTTGCGTTCGCGTTTTCGTTCACATTGCTATTGGCGATGGGAGTAATCTCTTCGATTGGTGAGGGCGAGATTTGCGCGTTTGCATTGGCATTAGCGTTTGCGTTTGCATTCACGTTGATGACGCCGCCGGCTGGAATTCCCTCTTCACTTTTTCCAGTCGGAGGCTGAGACGGTTGCACGGGTTGACTGCTGGGATCCGCCACAAGCGTCGGTTGTTGATTCGAATTAGCGTTTGCAGATGGTTCACTATTCTTCGTGAACGCATAGATCACAACGAACACAATCAGCAAAGCCGCAGCGGACGGAATCAGAATTTTGATCGGATTCAAAGTTGGCCTGGCAACTTGAGCAGGCGGAGGAGGCGCTTGAATCGGCACCCGAACGGGTGGTCGCCTCGGATTCACAACTTGTTCGGGCCGAGGATGGACAACTGTGATTTCGTCTGCGTCTTCAACTTGAGTCAAAGATGAATTTGCAGGTCTCACTGGATCCAGCTTCAGCAGTGTCATGCCTGCGGCGATCGTGAGATCTTCCAGAAGGTCACCGATGGTCTGATAACGATTACCGGGTAACTTAGCCATCGCTCGCGCGACAACACGACCGATTGCCGGCGGCAAATCCTTTCGCTCGTCAAGGACTGACGGCACCGGATCCTGAAGATGCTTCATCATAACCATCGTGGGCGAGTCGCCGGTGAACGGCACATGCCCGACAAGCATCTCGTAAAGAATTATGCCAAAGGAATAAATGTCCGAACGCGCATCAATCTCGCTGTCCTGCGAACACTGCTCTGGCGACATGTATTGCGGAGTGCCTATGACGAGATTGGGAGCAGTAAGTCCCGCATCGAATTCACCTTCAGGCTCATTGATTTTTGCGATACCAAAATCAAGTACCTTCGCGTGATCACCGCCCGCGGTAGTAAGCAACATAATGTTGTCGCTCTTTAGATCGCGGTGAACGACATTTTGTGCGTGAGCGGCCTGCAGGGCGTCACCCACCTGCCGCATGATGTCGACTGTGCGTGCAAGAGATAACGGACCTTCCTCGCGAATGACCTGTTTTAGAGTTTTACCACTGAGGTACTCCATTACGAGGAAAACGATTCCGTCTTCGTCCTCGCCAAAATCTGTGACGCTCAGAGCGTTGGGATGCGAGATACGAGAAGCTGCTCGCGCTTCGCGAGAGAACCGCGCCACGATCTTTTCATCAGCTGCGAGCGAAGGCCGGAGCACTTTCACCGCTACAGTCTTATCCATCAGAATGTGAGTACCGCGATAGACCGAACCCATGCCACCTCCGCTAAGGCGTTCCTCGATTCGATACTTCCCAGCTAAGGTTTTTCCTATGAGGGAGTCGTCCGCGGTCTCAAGCGCAACGCCGTCGGCTGTGCAAAGAGTAATTGCGTCAGGATATTCAACGCCGCACTTGGGGCATTTTTTCATCTGCAGTTGCGCCTCATGGTTTTCATTTGAGAGAGAATGAAATCAGCCTACCATAGAGAAACAAACCGAACAAAGACGCAATTCAGCGGAGTTCAAACTCATTAGAGTCAGCTGATGAAGGCAGGCTGGAATACCCACTAAGCCCACTGCCTCGCTCGAGCGTCGTCTCATTCTGCCCAGGGAGGAAGTCAGGCTGGAATACTCACTAGCCCCACTGACTCGATCGGGCTTCGTCTCATTCTGCCAAGGGAGGAAGTCAGGCTCGAATACTCACTAGCCCCTCGGACTCGATCGGCTTCGTCTCATTCTGCCCAAGCTTCAGCTTGGGCAATACGTAACTCATTCTTCCTTGCTAACCGTTTCAACGGTTTATCCTGTGGCGGCTTTTTCAAATGCGTTTTGGTAAACCGTTGAAACGGTTCCCTTGAATTTAACAGCGCCGCTACCCCCAAGCTGAAGCTTGGGGAGAATGAGAGATCGAGCCCCGCTGTTTATCGAATCAAACTCATTAGCACTGGAAAGAGAGAATAAAGGCAGGCTGGAATACCAACTCGCCGCAGAGCCTCGATCGGGCTTCGTCTCATTCTGCCCAAGCTTCAGCTTGGGCAATACGTAACTCATCCTTCCTTGCTAACCGTTTTAAAGGGCTATCTTTTGGCGGCGGCTTTTCAAAACGGTCTGTTTAAGTTGATGTATCGAACAGATGTGATAGCAAAAAGAATCGGGTGAGAGCATGAAACTCTCACCCGAACCTTTTCTACTTTGTGCGTTTTGACTTAGCTGGGTTTGACAACAGCGAAGATCACCAGCAGTGCGAACAGCACTAGCGACTCGATCAGCGCCAAGCCAAGAATCATCATTGTCTGAATTCGGCCGGCAGCCCCGGGATTGCGCGCTGCGCCTTCACATGCCGAGGCGCCTATACGCGACTGGCCGATAGCTCCGCCAAACACAGCGATGGCAAAGCCGATTCCCGCTGCCAGCGCACGGTACTTGCTAACTGAATTGGCGTTGTCGCCAGCTTCACCAACACCTTGCGCAAACACGGTCATACCGCTAAACAAAACTCCGATGACCGCGAACATCAACATTCTAAATTTGCTCATTATCTTCTCCTTCTCAACGAAGTGCTGAGAGTTAATCACTTGCCAACAACTTTCGATTCAGACAGACCGAGCGTTTATTATTTCGCCCGAATCCGGTATCCACCGCCCCTCTTACAACGGCGCTCCAGCGAGTCAGACCCAACCAAAAGCTATGAGTTGCCGGTCCAGCTTTTCGTGAATTGGTTGCAGGCTTAATTATGTTCGTGCGAAGTAACGTGTGTGGTCCCCACATCGCTCACTGCGCATTTGATAAAGCCGTTAAGTCAAGACAGGTACGATAAAATCTTCGGCGTCTTCTTCGCGTGGCTCGTCATGATGACCGTGAGCATGCGGCGCGTGAGACACTTCACTAAGATAAAGTTGCGAGAGAAGTATAAAAACAAACGTTTGAATGAAAGCGACGAAAACACTCAGTGGCATTAGTAATACTGGCGCCAGCCATGTTTGCCAAGGATGAAGATTCGCTAATGTCTCTAGAACTTTTTCGTCCGCAAAGAGGTTTCCGAAAAGACGAATCCCCAAAGAGAACGGGCGAATCAAATTACTAATTAGTTCGATGGGAAAAATAAGAGGCGCTATCCACCAGATGGGTCCGGCAAGGTGCTTCAAGTGCGTGATGATTCCGTTTTCACTGATGCCGATGTAGTTGTAGTAAAGGAATGAACTGAGACCCAGCGCAAACGTCACGCTCGTGGCGGACGTCGGACTCATGAACAACGGAAATAGACCCATTAGGTTTGAGACAAGAATCAGGACGGCAAAACTCATCACGACCGGAAAATATTTCAAGCCATGCGGTCCGATAATGTCTTCAAGCATGC
>Ga0070671_100001244_pt1 | contig 19083 bp, 33 predicted proteins | sample KBSS73metaG_FD_65341 | JGI IMG/M metagenome (GOLD analysis project Ga0070671, IMG submission 65341) | Switchgrass rhizosphere microbial communities from Kellogg Biological Station, Michigan, USA - KBS S7-3 metaG | ecosystem: Host-associated > Plants > Roots > Rhizosphere > Soil ...
TGGCGAGCCGCTCGCGCAACTCGGCATAGGTCGTGATCTCCATCTCGCCGCAGGCGGCATAAAGGCGGCGGCGCATCTCGTCATTGTCGTCCTCGGAATTGATGATCAGCACCTTGCAGGCCCTGCGCGGCTTCCAGCCGCCCCACGCCATCGCGGTGGACATCATCAGGCCCATCTGCAGCGTCAGCAGGCTTTTGCCGCTGCCCGGAGGTGCGACCAGTATCGAGACGTTGCGCCGCAGCAACAGCCCCGGCACCACCCATTGCCGACGCGGGATGTCCTTGCCGTTAATCGGAAACGGAAACAGCAGCGGCACCGTGGCCACCGACGACGGCGACCATTCCGGGGTTCGGTCGATCAGCGCGTAGAGCTTCTCGGCGGTGCCGCCGTTGGCGATCCAGTCGGAGACGTCGGCCTTCATCGGCATCTCGGGCCACGACTTCCAGAGTTCCAGCACCCGGACCTTGGCCGCGATGCCTTGCAGCGATTGCGCCACCGCCTGCGCGTGATCCTGTCCCGGCAGCATCGGCCGCCCGTCAGGATGCGTCATCAGTTCCTTGGTCTTCGGATGCACCTTCTGCGGATCGCGGTCCGGGATGATCACGACATCGCAGCCGCGAAAGAACTCGCTCAGCTCATCGCGCCATTTGCCAGCACCTCCGGGGTTGCAGGAGGCGGGCACGCCGAGCTTCAGGAGCCTGTCCACATCCTTTTCGCCCTCGACGATGCAGATCACGCGGTCGTCGTTTTCCAGCACCTGTGGCAGCCGGTAGGGCACATGACGCACACCCTTGACCGACCATGCCCAGCCACCGTTGCCGTCCGGCCTGCGCTGGCGAAAATCCTTCGGATCGAACCGGCAGACCTGAAACAACAGCTCGCCGCCCTCGTCCTGATAGTCGTAGGTCGCGATGATCGACGCGCGCGGCGGTGCCGCGCCGTTGCTCTGGATGGTCTCGTACAGGAAGCCCTTCTGCTTCAGCCATCCGATCCGGTCCGGACCCTGCAGCTTGGTCTCGCGCGTCACCAGATCGAGCGCGCCGCCGCCTTCGTTGGCTTCATGGTCGAACCACGTCCCCTTTGCCAGATCGACCGACAGCGAACCGTGCGCGCCATAGCGCAGCTCGGTGGCCGACGACATCGCCCGGTTGGGCTCGCCGAAGAAAGACTGGGCTAGTGGCCCAATGATCTGGGCGAATTCCGTGGCCATCTCGCGCCTTTCAGTTCTGACGCGGTGAGCCGCACAGCGGGCTGTGACGCTCGCAATAGGGTACGCCTGCGGAAATGCTGGCACCGGGCACGCCGCAGTAGAGCCGCTGCTTGTGCGGCGTGCTCAAATCCCAAAGCGGATAGCGGCACGAGTGATCGTCGAGATCGTTGATCCCGCAGCTATAGTCGCGGTCCGGGATGATGACCGGCCGCTTCGCTTCCACGAATGCTTTTGGTTTCAATGGCGGGTTGCGGCGGCGCGAGTTCGGTTTGCTCTGCACGATCTTTTCGCGCTTCGGCAACCCCATGCGGCGGGCCTTGCCGATGGCCGCATTACGCGAGACGCCGATGTCCGCGCCGATCAGCGTGAACGACAGGCCGTCCCGGTACAACACTTCCAGCCGCTGCATCCGTTCGGGATTCCAGTCGTAGGTCTGGTTGCTGTTGTGATACGTTTCCATGACGCTGCCCTCTCATTTTTTTATTGCACCTCTATTTTTCGCAGAACCTTCCAGTCGATCAGCGTCTCGACCGCCTGTTCATAGGACCAGCACAGCGCCACGCCGTGGCCGCTCGCGCCCATGAAGCCGAGAAAGTCGGACTGCTCGTCGGTGACCACGCCGCCCTTGCGCTTCAATTCGAGCCAACCCACCCAGCCGCTGGCGTGAAAGAATCCGAAATCGGAAACGCCGCTCTTCGCACCCATGCGCTGCAGCCGCTGCCCGGTGATCGAAAAGCGATGGCCGGTCTTCGGGTTGATCTGGTGGTCGCGCAGCTCGCCGCTCGGATAATGAAACCAATACCAGTTCGGCAGAATCCAGCGCCGGATGGTGTCGGCGAGCGCGCAATGCGTCGCGAACTCCAGCGGCGGCGGCGGTTGCGTGCCGCGCTGGCGCTTGCCTTTGAACAGGTTGAGCTGGCCGGTCATTTATGCGATCTCGCTGGTCTTGTTTGTCTCTCTTTCCTCTAGTTCCGTTATTCTTTGCTCTAACCCCCCAATATCTCCCTCTAAATCCTCTATCCTGTCCTCCAATTCCTCGATCAAATCCGAACGAGATGGCAACCGAGAAAGAGATGGTGGGACTTTCGACAGGAACGGTGATTCACTTTCAAGCAACTGTTTCAGGCATGCACTTGCACTCTTGTTGCGGTTGAGGCGTGCCAATGTATTCTCCAAGTAGGAAATCTGCTTATCGACGCTTTCGCTATCGACACTTCTGAAAGGCCGCACCGCTCGATAATACGTCAGCCAATTTTCGAAGCAGTGACGCGCTGCTTTGACGTTTTTCTTCTGTTTGGCACGACTCTTTTTCTTATAGGCATTGTTCTTGTTGCGACGCTCCCTTTCCGTTCTATCCATGACAACGCTCCTCGCGATCTGACAAATTTGCGTCAGGTCTGACGAAGTTGTGCGCCTCACGTTGCCATTTTGGCCTAGCTGTTGTTGTTTTCCTTTGGCCACTGACAACCAAAGGAGGATTCCATGTCAGCCAATCCGCAATACGACCACTACCTCCGTTCAGACTGCTGGTGGAAACAGGTCCGACAATGCTGTCTGGAGCGGGCGAAATACACCTGTGAGGCGCATGTGATGACTGTGCGCGGCACACGCTTGCGATGCTCACAGAAAGCGACCGAAGCACATCATCTGACCTATGTTCGCATCGGTCGCGAGCTGCCTGAAGATCTGATGGCCGTCTGTGCGAGCTGCCACCGACGCCTGCACAATCGTCCAGCTCGGCGGCCTGTCGCGGCCAACGACAACCAGCTTCAATTGCCGTTGTTTCGCTTTCCGGGAAAGGTTGAGCTAGGTTGAGTTGGCCGGTCATGACAGCACCCGCTTGAAGTCGCACCACGGAATCACCGCGTGCTCTTCCATCGCGAACGGATCGCCGGGCCGGTCCCTGCGCCCGGCCCAGATGCCGCGATACGGACCGCGCAATGGCGTCCACCAGATCGCCGGCTCCGGGAGAAAGCGCACCGCGAGAATGGTGCCGACGCTGTGGACGGCCAGCATGTCGATAGCGGCGACCACCTTTTTCGAAGCGATGTAGTAGCCGTCGCCGTAGCCATAGGTCAGACCGGGTCGGCACTTGATCTCGACAAAGCCAGCGACGGTTTTGGCGCGCAGCGCGATACGGTCCAGCTTGTGAAGGTCTGGCAGCTTCTTCAGTTCGTCGAATCCCCAGCGTTCGCACAAGATTCTGGCGACAGCTTCCTCGTTGCTGCGGTCGCTTGCGTTCTCGTAGATCGGCTGAGATTGTGCCATCGCGATCACTCGATCAGGTGCGGCCCGCCATACGGGCGCAATTGTCGCGCGCGTTCGGCGAGCTTGGCTTGGATTTGGGTGATGTCGAGCGCGGGCATCATGGTGTCGATGGCGGGCATCGAGCGCAGGAAATCGATGGCAGCCGCACTGGTGAGCCCGTTGGCGATCACCTCGGTCTGCGCCTGCACACTGGCCTGCTCGATCTGGACGCGCGCGACCTTCTCCATCGCGTCGATCTCGGCCTTCGCCACCCGGCGCAGTTCGGCACGACGCTCCTGATAGGCGTTCTCGCCACGCCGCGCCCACGAGAAGCCGATCTGCGGCTGGAATTCCTTGGGGATGCCGAGCTTGTCGGACTCGGCCGCGATCTTCTCCATCGCCTCTTTCGCTGCCTGCTGTGCCGCCTCGACCGATGCGCGCCAGACCTCGTTGGTCGCGAACGAATGACAGGCCGAAACCTCGCGCTCGAAATCCGCCAGCATCGCCGCCGAGCGCTGTTCGGCCGCCGTCTTCGCCACGCGCTCGCGCTGCTTGATCAGCCGGATCAGATCCTCGCGCTCGCCCTTGGTCATCGCATTCATTCGGCGGTCTCCTCGTCGTCATCGGTCGCGTCGTCCGGCGGTGCATCGACGAATCTGATGATCGGCGCGAACGTCAGCTCGCGCGCAAAATCCCACACCACCCAGATGTGATTCATCTTCGGAGCCGGGCTCCACGTCTTGCCATCGGCCTTCATCGCCGCCGCCAGTTCGGCCTCTTCCTCCGGGGTCATCCATCGCGCGCGATAGCGCGGCACCACCAGCATGTCGAAGCCGGGGCTGCCGGTCATGTCGGCGATCTTGCGCCCGGTGATCCACGGCAGCGGCAGCAGCATCGCCACCAGCGCCCGGCGCATCTCGGCGAGCTTCAGCGCATGCCGCACGAACGGCGCGGCCAACCGGCCCCATGGCGGATTGGTGATGATGGCGTCGGTGCCCGCTGGCATCTCGGTCGCCGTCAACAGATCGAGGCGAACGATATCGTCACGCCGTGGCTCGATGTCGGTGGCGACCTCGACCTTGACGCCTGCGGCTTCCAACTGGTCGAGCATCAGGCCGCAGCCTGCGGATGGCTCCCACGCCATGCGGCTGGTGAGCGCAGGGATCGCCTCGACCAGCGATTTGACCAGACGCGGGTCGATGGTGTCCCACGCCTCGTTGGTGCGCGTGATGCGGTCGGAGCCGTAGAATTCCGAGCCGCCGTCGTCGTCATCGTCATTCAGATTTTCTGATGGTGGTCTGCCCGGCCGCAGCATCGACCAGATGATTTCCGGCGACGAGGATGTCACCTTGGCCAGCCGTTCGGCGATGTTGTCGGTGTACCAGTGCTCGCCGAGCTTGATCAGCGCCGCCCGGTCGGTGCGGTTGAACTGGGCGTAGGGACTGTCCTTCAGCCACGCGCCAAAAAGCGGATCGCTCGGGTAGCGCTTGCGTGCCTCGGCCAGACCGAGCGCCATCGGTTCGATGTGCGCCTTCAGCTTCTCGGTGCCGCGCACGAAATCGCGCGCCGCCGATTCACCGATGGCTATGAGATCGTTGAGTTCAGCGAGCGGCGGTCGCTCCTCATTCGTGTCGAGCTTCTGGGCGGCTCGTTCCGGCATCGTGTCCAGCCTTTCGTGTGCATCAGCGTTTTGCCCGCACGTAGAATCCCCACAGATCATCGGAGGCCGAGTAGTGTCGCGCCCTCAACGCCTTGATCATTTCCTTGTAGTATTTGGTCGGGAAGCGCTTGCGTCGGCGTCGCCAGTTGCACACCGCCGCCGTGTCCTGCTCAAGCAGGATCGCAACCTTGCGCTTGCCGCCGAGCGCCTCGATCACGTCGTCGAATGTTTCGAGCCGTCGATGTCCATTGAGCATCAGGCAATGATGCCCTCTTGCAAAAAGCCAGCAACAGAAAGATATGACACAGAACAGCACGAAACGGCACAAGACGATACGAAACGGCACAAGACGGAATCAAACGACACGAAACGATCCAGTGTGACAGCAAAATTTTTTCTTGGCACAATCGGCATATCGGCCGACATTTTTTCGCCACGCCAATAGGATGGTCTTTAAATCGTTGCGCAGGTCTCTACGCAACATCTTCTTGACAGTGAAATTGATAATTCTATCTTCGCCTCTCGCAATCGATGTGTCGGACGCGCACCGGTTGCCCGCAATGACCGACTACTGAAAAATCCTCGAAAGCCATCGCCAACATGGTGAATCTGGCACCGCCTTGCGCGTGCCGGTGGACGGGGAGAGGTGTGCGTCCATGGTGCTCAGCGTAGAACAACAGGCCCGCCGGGCTTTCAAGATCACAGCGTCAATGCTGCCGATCCTGATGCATGGCGACGAGGCCGCACTGCTCAAGCTGTTTTTGGAGGAGAGCGGCGCACAGGAACGCGAGCCGCCGACCTACGCCATGCAACTGGGCGCGATGATCGAGCCCTTCATGCTCGACTACACCGAAGCCAAGACCGGCCACGCCATCACCCGGCGCGGCGAAGTGATCGACCACCCCACGGTTCCCGACTTCTGTTGCACGCTCGATGGGTATCGATCCTTCGACGACAGCGTTCTGGAGAACAAGTTTCTCGCGCCGTTCTTCCATCGAGAACAATTTGCTCCCTACTATTACCCGCAGGCGCTGGCCCAGATGCGATGCGTCGGCGCGTCGCGCTGCATCCTGCACGTCGGTCGCGGCACTTCGGAACCGGAAGAGTTCGACCTCACGCCGAAGCCCGGCGACGAGATCGCCGCCGCGTTCGAAGCCGAGATGTGGGCACGGGTCGAGGCGTTCCGGCAATGCCTGCGGACCTTCACGCCGCCCGTGCCGATGCCGAAGGTCACGACCCCGGAATTTTGGCGCACGGTCGATTTGACGCAGGAGCCGCTGCCCAACTGGGGGCATGTGATGCTCCCCACCCTGCAGATTTACGAGGACACCCGCGAGGCCGCCGAAGAGCACGAGAAGAGCGGCAAGGAAGCTCGCGCGATGGTGCCGGACGACGTCGCCATCGTGCTGACGCCCGAGCACCGGCTGAGCCGCAACAAGAATGGCGCTGTTTCGATCCGCAGGAGGAATGCAGCATGAATCAACTCACTGTCACCGACACCCGAGCCAACCTTGAACTGGCGCGAGCGTTCGCCGATTCCAAAATGGTGCCGGACGTTTTCAAGAAATCGGTCGGCGATTGCTACATCGCCATCAACCTCGCCAACCGCTACCGCATGGACGCTTGGACCCTGATGCAGGAAATGTACATCATCAACGGCAAGCCGATGATGTCGGGCAAGCTCGCCACCGCGATCCTCAACAACAGCCTCGCCGATCCGCTGCGCCCGGAATATTCCGGCGCGGGCGACGAGCGCACCATCGTGCTGACCGGCCGACCCGAAGGCGAGGCCGGGCCGCTGTCGGTCGAGCTGAAGGTCAAGGACGCCAAGACCAACAACGAGCAGTGGAAAAAGAATCCGGATCAAATGCTGATGTACGCCGCTTCGCGGATGTGGGGCCGCCGCTACACGCCGGACATTCTGCTCGGCATCCTGTTCGACGACGAGGAGCTGACCGGCAACAGCACCGAAGCCGCGCTCAACGCATCGTTCGCAGCCTCGCACCGCACGGCGATAGCCTCGCCGCCGACCCAGCACGCCGACGTCATCGACGAGAAGACCGGCGAGGTGTTCGACACCCCGGCCGCGCTGCCGAAGAACCCGACAGAAAAGTGGTTCGACTGGGGCGCGCGTCTGGTGTCCTGCATCCGCGCCGCGCCCGACATCGACACCATCGACCGCTGGCTCGCCGCCAACAACGATGGGCTCGCCGAATGTCTGAAGGAAGCGCCGAAGGTTCACGGCAACATCGGTGCAGCCGTCAATGAAGCCAAGATGAAATTACTCAACCGTGAGGAAGCCTCGACATGACGTGTGGGAAGTTCTCGGTCGGCAAAGGCAACATCCTTCTGCCCATGGATGACGGCGCAAAAGCGATCACCAGCAAGATCGGTGAGACGCTCGACGTCGAGATCGCCTACGACCGCGACATGGTCTACTTCCGCCGCCTGATGGCCACCATCAACGATCTGGCCAAGGCCACCGGCCAGTCGCCGGAATGGATGCGCGCCCAGCTCTTGGTCTACTGCGGCCTGTTTCACATCGTCGGCGAACTCAACGGCAAGCATGTGGTCGCGGTGTCGTCGATGTCGCGGCACTCGATGCGTGAGAGCGAGCTGCACCATTTCTGGGATGACGCCAAGGAGCATGTGATCGCGCGGATTCTTCCGCTCGTTCAGAACGAAACCGTGAGAGACCGGCTGCATACCGCAGTCACCGCATTCTGATCCTTTGTCCGCCGACACAAGGGTCAGAGTTCTGGAAGCCCGTCGCTGGCCACGTCCGCAGCGTGGCCCTGTGCAGCCCCCAGCCAACGGGGCCCGTTTGAAAAATGGTCAGCGGCGGGCGGAAGGACAGTTTTTGAAAAGGGAGGACGACCAATGCCATTAGCCAACGGACACGACACCGAAGCCAACGACACCCTGATCGCCGAGATCGGCGAGATGGCCGCCAAGATCCAGCAGCCGGTGACGGTGCTGGAGAAGGTCCGCGATCCGGAAGCCTCGTTCGAACAGAAGTCGCATACCTTGATGATGGAGTCGGTGGACAAGATCACCAACCAATGGGTCACGGAGCTTAATCACGTCTGCAACAATCTGAAGACGGTGGAGCAGATGGTGATCGCGCAGGCCGCCAAGACCAAGGAGGAGCTGACGAAGCTGCACCTTCTTGGGGTACAGGCGATGCGCGAGGCCCAGCGCGGTGACGAGGTGGCGCACCAGCTTGGCCGCGAACTGCAATCGATGATCGGCGGCGAGACCGTCAACTGAGGCGACGATGCCGACACCGGCCCGCTACTACGCGCTGCAATGGTTCTTCGACCATGAAGAGCACGGGCCCAATGGAGTGTTCGGCCGCAAAGCGCCATCGGCGCGGATGCGGCGGCTGATGGCCAAGCAGGGCGAGGTGATGCGCGTCCCGCTTGGCCAGTTCGACTATCAGGTGTGGCGGCTGACGCCACAGGGACGCGAGGTGCTGGAGGGAAGGCCGAAGGTCAGGCGACGAAGCCTGCCGCGAATCCACAAGGCAAAAGAGGATGCAAGCCCATGAAGCAACCCGCCCACACTATCGAACTGACGCCATGGCAGAGCGCCGGGGTCGGCGTTCGCGTCGTCTGCGAGGCCACCAATGCGATGCTGTGGCCGCTGCAGCCGGATGACCGGATCACCGCACTGATCAGCCTGCTGGCCCACCACGTCGAGGACGTCGCCGAGAACGACGACCAGATCGACGCCATCATCGACGTGCTGCGGATGCAGATGAAGATCAACCGGCGGAAAACCGACTCGCCGCCGCTGCAGAATTACTGACGATGCGCCCGAAGATCGTGACCGCGTTCGACCAGCATGACCACGAGCAGATCGTGATGCTGTCGCGGCTGAACAAGATCCGGCCGAGTGAACTGGTTCGACGAATCGTCCGGGCGTATCTCGACAAGGGCAAGGTCTATCTCCGCGAGGAGGCCGAGTGATGAACACCGTAACGAACACCGTTGTCCCGTTTGGCCACAACCGGCTGGACTACATCAAGCGCCGCATCATGGACGCCCACATCCGTCTGGTCAAAGGCGGGTCGGAGTGGATCGAGGGTAGCTTGGAGATTGCGCTCGCGCTGCGCGAGGGCCGCGAAGCCGTGCCCGCCGATGTCTCGTTCAGCAGTTGGCTGAAGCAGAACAACCTCAACTACTACAACAGCGCGGACCGTGCCGCTCTGATCAATCTCGCGTCCGACATCGAGTTGGCCCGCACCGTGCTGACCGCGAGCGACAGCCGCTCCTACCAACTGATCTGGCGTGCGAACAAGGGTCGGTTTTATAGCGATATTAAACCGACGAAGCCGCGTCCAACCGGCGACAATAGCAACGGCAGGAAGCGCGTTCGCATGCCCGGCCGCGCGCAATTGTTCCGGACGATGAAGCTGGGGGAAGAGGCCATGAACCGGATCAAGGACACCTCGCTTGACTCGTCAGACGAGCTGGACGAACTCGTCATTCTCAATCGCGGGGCTCCGGACGGCACCCTGACCGAAGTCGTGACGCGCCTGATCGACGCTGCCGCCCGTGGTGAGGCCGTCAGCGCCGTTGCGGAGGGGGTGGCGATGGGTGGACGACGCGGCACGGCCACGCTGCAACTGATGACCGCATGGAAGCGTCGGATGACCGCGCCATGGAAGCTCGCCAAGCCGGACGAACGCGCCGAGTTGGTCCGCCAGCTTGCCCACGAACTCGATCAAGATCTCTGGGAAAAGCTCATCGAACAAATGTGGGACGAGGAAAAGAAAAGAAAGGAGTCTGAACCGTGAGCAACATCATCGTAACCAACGGCGCTCTTGAGGACGATTCGGAAAGCAATGAGATCATCCTGCGGGGAACGGTTGATCAGACCACTCTGAAGTTCATTCAGATCGATTGGTATCAGCGCGAACAGGGATTCTCGCAGGGCCACATCAACGAGATCATGGCCGGGCTCTACCTCAACGGCAAGGTCGCTGATCTCACGCTTGGCATGCGCGGCCAGCGCTTCCGCGAGACCGCCGATGGCTATGTTCTGCAGGACAAGGTCTACTGCATCGACGGTGGCCAGCGGCTTCGCGCCATGGCGATGGCGCAGAAGGAACGTCCCAGTCTCAAGATTTCGGTTGGTGCCAAAATTTATTTCGGCACCACGGAGGACAGCGAGAATGCGATGTTCTGCAAGCTCGGCACCACACAGGTCCGGATTTCGGCCAGCGTATTGTATCGCAACAAGAAGAAGGAAAGCGCAGCGGCCAACGTGCTGGTATCGCTCAATCGCGACGAGGAGTTTGCACTCAAGGAGCGGATCGCATGGGACCAGACGCGCGGTCGCGGCGAACTGTTGACCGGATTCACGCTGTGCCGCATCGCAGGCGCGTTGCACGCCCACAAGGGCGGCTCGCTGCGCTCCAGCTCCGTCAACGATCTCGCCGCCGGACTCGATCATCTGGTCGCGGCCATCGGCGAGGATAATCTGCGAATCAACATGATCCGGTTCTTCGATGCCATCGACAGGTGCTGGAACATTCGCAACCTGTCAGGCAGCAAGGACGAGTCGAGGCCGCATCTCAATCGCGAATTCCTGATGACGATCTGCATGCTGATGTCCCGTTACTCCGATTTCTGGGACGGCTCCGACAAGAACGAATTCTATTTCCCCGACAAGTTCGTCAAGCGGCTGCGCGGATTCAAGTTCGCCGATTTCATGCGCTCGGCGTCGTCGATGGACAAGGAGGTGCTGTTCGAAGTGTTGCGCAAGCGGCTCAATCTCGACCCGGTGTTTGAGGATGAAGCGAAGGCGGCATGAGCAGGAAATATCACGACGGGGATTTCTGGTACGAAATCACGACGGCACCCGATGCGGGTGGCCGAGTGACGCGCGCCTACAGGATCACCTGTCGTTACTGCAATTGCCTGAAGACATTCCGCTGCGCCCATCTGTCGGAGGAAAAAATACGCAAGCAACTGATCCGCGACGGCTGGGAGATCGGCAGGAACACGACCTCGCACTCCTGCCCCGGTTGCAATCAGAAGCCACACCGGGACAAGCCGCAGCCGGTGCCGGTGCAGAAAGAGGAAGTAGTGATCACACCGCCACCGTCGTCGCTGGAATATCTGGAGATGGCGTGGGCGGCCTGCAGCGAACCGGAGCGCGAGACCTTCGCGCTGAAGATCTACGAGGAATATTTTAGTCGGCAGAAATTCAACGGTGAACCGGCAAGAACGATCACCGACGACAACGAGGAAGCGCCGGTTGACGACGGCGACGATACGCCCGCCGACTGGTGGATTGAGATCCATGGCGGCGCGAACAGTGAGGCAACAAAATGATGCTGGCACCCAAGGCTCTGATGATCGCAGGCGCGCTGGCATGGGCGGGTATCGTGGCGGCGATGTTCACGGTGTCGCGCGAGCCCTCGCCGGTCATGGCGGCACAGCCCGCATTCGACGAGCGGTGGGAGGCCGCGCCAGACGAAATCCTGCCGCTCAAGAAGCAGGACCGTCTGGCGGTGGCGACACCGGAGGCGGTGGCGATGAAGACCGAGCAGGCGGCACTGACGCCGCCGGAAGCGCCGGTCGAGGCAAAGCCGGTGCCGCACAAGAAAAAGAAGCTGGTCGAGACGGCCGAGCGCGAAGTCGAGCACAACGACATTTGTAGGGCGCATCATTTGCGCAAGGTGTGGGTTACGTCGCGGCGCTGGAGGTGTCGGAGATGAGTATGACGAATGAAGAGGATCGGGTGCGCGAGATGCTCACGCTGACTCAGGTGTTGAGCATGATTCCGTTCGACCGCACCTTCCTGTTTCGGATGGAGAACGATGGCCTGTTCCCGCAAGGCCATTTCGTTTCGGCACGTAAAAAATTGTGGTTTCGTGATGAGGTCTCCCGATGGCAACGCGACTTGCAGGACCCGAATTCCGAGTTGTCGAAGGCGGTGCGTGCGAGGCTATCCAAGACCAAGGGCCAGTGAGATGGAGCGCGCCGCCCATGCTGACGAAATCGGAAAAGCGTCGGCGGCACGCGAACGCAGGCTTCACCATCCCGGCGTTCGCGAGGCATTACGGTTTGCCGGTCGGCAAGGTCCGGCGCGCGGTGAAGCGCCACGAGATCGAGACGGTGACGTTCGCCGGGCTGGAGCGGATCACGCCTGCAGAGGCCCGGCGCGTCGCCGAGTTGTTCGGCCTGAAGGCGGATGAGGGAGATTGAATGGCCAAGGCTGCACCAGCACCTGACGTCTCGGAGATCCTGAACGCTGCGCGCGTCGCTGCCGCAGAGGGCGAGGCCATCATCGAGAAGGCGCGCGAGGATCATCACCTCAAGCCCTCGGACGACGAGGACGGTCCGCTGATGCAGACGTGGAAGCGGCGCGATCCGACGATCAAGGCGACGCCGTCCGCGATCAGCGAGATGCTGGTCAACCTGATCGGCTACATCGTCGAGTCGGATCGTGCGGGCCGCAGGGTCGGCGCTGGCGCTGGGTTGGTGCGGCTGCGCGAGCACTACGACAACATCGATCCACGCGATCTGCCGGGCGATGAGCAGAGCTGGGGGGCCTTCGCCGCCAAGCACATCCCGCTGCCTGCGGCGCGCGTCAGCGAACTGATCGGGGCGATGGTGGTGCGTGGCGGCTCGCTGCGCTGCGTCAGGTGCGGCACCGCCACCCGCTGCGCCTGCGGCTGCGGCAGACCTTATGTCAGCGAACACCGCTGGGGGATGTCGGTCGAGGCGATGCTGACGGAGGCGGTGCCCGAGCGGGCCAATGCGCCCAGTGCCCTCGACCGGGCATTGGCCGCCGTCACCGCTGACCCTCAGAAATCGAACCGGGCCATCGCGGCCGAAATTGGCGTGTCCCATCAGACGGTTAAGCGTGCCCGCGAGCAACTGAAGGCCGCCGGGGACGATGTTACACCTGATGTTACACCTGACCGACGCACCGGCCGCGACGGGCGCAGCTATCCGGGGCGGGCCCGGCCGACGCCGTCCGATTATTTCGAGGCGATCAACGCCTTCCACGGCGAGCTGGTCGGCTTCCTGACCGACTTCACCGGGCGATTTTCGACGTGGCGCGCGGATGCCGGGCCGCTCGACGACGAGGGCAAGGCTGCGCTGACGGAGGCGCTTTATTTGTGCGGCGATGGGTTCATGCGGGTCGCGCAGGAGCTGGATGGCCGCTGATGTGAAGAGGAGAAAAGGGAGAGACGATCATGGCTGAGCAGTTCTACAAGCACGAAGGCACCAACCATCCGCTGGTCGAGGCGGACTACGACACCGCGTTCAAGGTCTACAAGAACGACCGCAAGAAGGCGGTGATCGGCGATCCGACCGCGTGCATCGAGGCGCGCGGGTTGAAGCGGATTCCGAATGTCGAGTTCGCCTATATCGGTTCTGGCGGCGACGCCTATGTCGGCTTCAAGGACAAGAAGAGCCGGACCGGCGTCACGGTGCGGCACTTCCTGATCCCGGCACAGGCCGCCAAAGTCCGCGACCAGTTCGAAGTCAAGGGCGCGCCGCCGACACAGGTGCTGCTGCTCAAGGCTCCGACCAATGGCCGGACGCTGAGCCATCGCCGCCTGCTCGGAAAGCGTCGGCGCGAGGCCATCAAGCAGGGCGCGGAGACCAAGAAGCGCGGGCCGCAGAAGAACCGGCGGATCACGAGGCTCGGCGTCTCGCCGCGCCCGCGCGCCAAGATCATCAAGGGCGAAGTGTCGCTCGATGCGGCGCAGGGCGAGTAGCCGGTTGGGAAAACGCCTGCAAAATCAATGTCAAGATAGGTCGATTTGACCTATGGGACCGGATGCCATATATGGTGAGGAGTCTTGATGTCCATGGCGGCAGTTAGTTACGACGACATGGAGGTGCCGGAAACCATCGTTGCGGCGTTCCGGGTACATCCATTGATGTCGGCTCCCGAGCTGATCGAATTGCTCGACATGAACAAGAAGACGCTGCGCAGGCACATCCGCGCTGGTGATCTGCCGTGGCGGCAGAAAGGCTTGGGGACAACCAAGCCGCGCCGGGTTTTCACCCTTGCGGACGTGACTGTGCTCTTACGCAATATGCGACGCAAATCGGACAAGGAGTTTGGACAGGCATCATGGCAAAGGCAAAGGGACAGGGACAACGAAAGGGGCGCGGAGGTTCTCGCGTTTACGGGCCCAACCACGGCAAGAACATCGAGCGGCGACGCGAGGGCGACGAGTGGTTCTTCCGATTCGAAATCGACGGACACGAGCACTACGGGTCGTGTCGGACGACCGACAAGGCGAAAGCCGAAGGAATCGCCGCCGACGAAAAGGCCGAGCGGAAAGTCGAAGCGCGCCGCAACCGTGAAGACGGAGTAGGCCCGATGAGGTGGCTGGCCGCGCGCAACAACTGGTGGAACGCCAAGGGAAGCAAGAACGCGGAGACCGGGCTGGAGGCGCGGCTCGACTGGCTGACCGAGCAGATCGGCGAGAAGACATTGCTGCGCGACATCGACGCACCGATGGTGACGCGGATCAAGGCGGCACGCGAACAATGCACGAGGCCTGCGGGCAAGGACGACAAGGGCCGTCAGCTCACGGTTCGGCTATCGCCCGCCTACGTCAAGGCGACGCTGGTGACGCTGCGCTCGGTGATCAACTACAACGGCAAGATGCTGAGCGCGGCGGTCCGCATGCTCGACTGGCCCAACTGGATCGAGAGCGACGACGAGGAAAACGACGTCGTCGTCATGAAGGAAAGCCAGCAGGCAAAAATCTGGCCGCTACTGACCGACGAGGTGCGCGAGCTGGCCGACTTCCTGCTCGACCATCCGAAGCGCATCAACGAGGTGATCCCGCTGACGAAGTCGCGGATCGACATCGACGACCCGGACAAGGCCTCGATCCAGATCAAGCTGAAGGGCAAGACCAAGATGATCTGGGACCCGATTGGGCGGCGCGAGGTGGACCGCTTGCGGCGGCTGTCGAACTATCATCCGAGCGCGATCTTCACCTATATCTCGGACCGGACGCGGGAGTACAACGGCGTCAAGCACGTCAAGGGCCAGCACCGGCCGATGACCTACGAGCACTTCTACGGGGTCTGGACGGCGGCCTGCGCGGAGGCTGGCGTGCCCGAGCTGACGCCGCACTGCCTGCGCCACACGGGTGCGACGCGCGCCTACACGGCGACGCGCGACATCTATGCGGTGTCGCGGCTGCTCAATCACCGCTCCATCGACACCACGGTGAGATACTACGTGCAGAACGATCCGGAGATCGTGCGCGACCTGAAGCGGCGCATCGAGCAGGGTCTGCATCCGGAGCTTCCGCCGAAGACGGCGCGGAGATTGCGCGCGGTGTAAGAAACACTGCTGGGACAGGCGTTTTTTCGATGTGTTTTGATTTTCGGAAGAAAACTGTCCCGGCAAAAGTCCCGGCAAGAGATTTGAAAATGAAAGAAACCGCTGTGGCACAGGCACTTTTCGAATCTAATTTTGAGGACTCTGACTCTGTTTGTCTAGGTTCGAATCCTAGTTCCCCAGCCACTCATCCACCTTGAAATCGTTGGCCTTTTCCGAGTTTCGCGGCGCAGCACGGCTGCGCCAGTAGGAACTAAAAGGGCACAAAAACCCCCCTTAGAGCACCAAAAGTCCCGGCAAAAGTCCCGGCAAAAATTCGCCAGCCGGACCAAGAACATCAAGCGAACACCCAATGGAGGGACGACCCATGACGACCGACCAGACCACCACCGGCACCCCCATCTCTTCCATCGTCGAGCAGGCCACCGCCACGGGCGCGTGGTGGGAGGAGGACAAGCTCGACAAGCCCAGCGAGCTGGTGCTGCCGACGCGCATCCTGCACGCCCTCGACAACGCGGGCATCAACACCGTGGAGCAGCTCAAGGCGGCGGGCCCGGCCAAGCTCCGCGCCATCGAGCATCTCGGCAAGCAGGGCTTCGACCAGATCGTCGGGTTCCTGCGCGCACTGGACCGGCAACAGAACGGTGGAGGCTCGCATGGCGTCGAATCTGGAAAAGCTCATCTGCGCTGAGCGCGAGCTGGCGCTTCGGCAGCGGGTTTACACGCGGCTGATCGCACAGGGCAAGATGACCCCGAATGAAGCCCGGCGCGAGATCGACCTGATGGCGGAGATCGTCGAGGACTATCGCGCCCTCGCCGCTTTCGACGAGCCCGAGTTCGCGCTCCACATCGAGACCCGCAGGACCGTGAAGGAGGGACGATGAAATGCCCCGCGAACATTGGATCGAGCGGCCGGGCTGCGAACAGGCGCATTCGTTTCAAACCGCGACGTGCGGCGACCCCAACTGCGGCCTGCACATGGTTGCGTTCCGCCGCGACGACACACCGATCTGCGAAATCGTCATCGGCCGCGAGTCGATACGCGGCCTGATCCGACTGATCCACGACGAGGGGTTGGACCTGTGACCGTCACCAGATTCCAGCACGACGCGGAAAGCACCGCGATCATGGACGAAGCCTGCAAGGCGATGGGTCAGGTTCTGTCGGATCGCGATCTGTGGCGCAGCAATTGGCGCGTCGAAGTCGATGGCTGCGTCTTCAAGGTCAAGATCGAGGGCTACCCGAAACGCGGGACACCAAAAGCGATACGGCGACAGCAATATCTCGATGAACTGTCGGCAGAAGCCGACGCAGAGGAGCGATGACCGACGTCCACGCCTACCGCGACGCCATCGATCCGGACTGTGTCATCGGCACCTGTTCGATGAACAACTGTCTCTATCCATATTGTAAAAGGAGTGAGAGCATGACCGAAGCCGCCAAGTCAGCGCCATCCGCCTACAACAAGAGCGTCGATGTCCTCGGCATGCCGGATCGCATCCGCCGCCTGCCGATCTCGCCCAGCGGCTGGCCGGTGCCGTGGTTCGTGACGTGGTTCGATGAGAAGGGCGCGCCGTGCGACGATGGCAAGGGCATCCCGGACTTCCGCGTCATCGAAGCGCGCAAGATGCAGAAGGCGATGAAGCAGCACCTGTGCTGGATCTGCGGCGGCGTGCTTGGCGTACACAAATCCTTCCCGATTGGCAGCATGTGTTGTGTCACGCGCACGATCTCAGAACCGCCATCGCACCGGGATTGTGCGATCTGGAGTGCCCGCATTTGTCCATTTCTAAGTCGGCCGAAAATGGTTCGCAACGAGAAGGGCGTCTACGACGACGGCGGCAAGCTGCTCAACGGTTTGGAAGAGGCTGCGGGCATCGGCCTGAAACGGAATCCGGGCGCGGTCTGTGTCTGGACCACCAAGACCTATCATCCGTTCAAACCACCCGGCGGCGGCATGTTGTTCAGCATCGGCCGTCCGACTGAGGTGCTGTGGTTTGCCGAAGGCCGCCGGGCTACGCGCAAGGAAGTCCTCGCCAGCATCGACTCCGGTTACCCGCTGCTGGAGCAGATCGCGCGCGAGGAAGGCCCCGAAGCGATGAAGGCGCTCGCCACCCAGCGCGAGGTGGCGATGGCGCTGGTGCCCGATCAATGACCATCTGGTTTGAGATGCTGCCACCGTTTCCGCTGTGGACCGTCTACGAGCGGTTCGAACCGCTGCAGTATGTGGCGCGGCTGTCGCTGATCGACCGCGATGGCGTGCGGCACGTCGAGCGCATCATGGTGTCGTCGTATCTGGAGACGATCCGCGACGAGCTGACGGCGCGCGGATTGTTGCCGATCCATCCCGACCCGAAGGACGACCCGCAAATTGTTGAACTCTGGCTTTGAAAGGAAAACGGACAATGACCGACCACACCCTCGGCGACGCGCCAATCGATCCAAAATACCGAAAGCAAATGCAGGATCTCGCCGCCGGACTCGATCACGTTCTCAACGGCACCCTGCGCGGCAATGATCGCAAGACCGGATTCGTCTTGCTGGTCTTCCCCTACGGCGACGAGACCGGCAGTTGCAACTACATCTCCAACGGCGCGGACCGCAAGGACATCGTCACGATGTTCCGCGAACAAATTAAAAGATTTGAAGAACAGGCAGCGGCGGAGGCGGAAGGCAAGGCGTGATGGGATATCGCGCCCGACCCAGTTGCATGCACCTCGACAACTACGGCGACTGCCGCATCCTGCACGGCCAGAACTGGTTCGAACGCTTCCTGCGCGTTCGGCCGCGCTGCGTGCTGATGCGACAGATGCCGCCGCGCGATGGCGAGTGGACATGCGACGATCAGGAGCCCTACCCGCGCCCGCCCGGTCCGCCGCCGCCCCCGCACAAGGATTAGAGATGACCCCGGAAGAGCACAACGAGCGCGCCGTCAAGATCGCCGACGACATCATCCGGCCGACGCTGGAGGCTGGCGGCAATTTTCTCTCGATCCTCGTGCTGCTGGAATCGGTGATCACGGGGGTCCTGCTGTTCGGCGTCAAGGACGGCGGCGACCGCCCGGTGCTGGATTTGCTGTTCAAGCACGTCCTGAAGCGGCTGGCGGCGGCACGCCGCAAGCGGAAAAATAACTGATACGGCCTCTTGACGTAGGTCGAAACGGCCTATATATCCATGGACGAAAGGAAAGCCCATGGCACCCCGTAAAGACGTCCACCGCCCCGCCGCCATCGAACCCGCCGACTACCAGTTCGTGGCGTTCGACTACCTCCCCTCGTCGCCCGGCGACATCGGGCAGGCGATGTTCCTCGCCGAAGAGCGCAGGCGCAAGCGCGACCACATGGAGAAATCCGGCGGTCACTACAGCCAGCACGAGCATGGTGGCCTGTGCCACATCTGCGGCTCGGTGAACGCGATCTACTCGGCGTCGTTCTACCACGCCAAATCCAACAGCTACATCAAGGCCGGTCTCGACTGCGCCCAGAAGCTCGAATGCTCTGGCATCGAGGCGTTCCGCAAGAACGTCAAGAAGGCCAAGGAAGCCGCCGCTGGCAAGCGCAAGGCCGCCGCGATCCTGATCGAGAAGGGTCTCGGCAAGGCGTGGGAGATGTACGAGGCCGATGTTGCC
>Ga0070671_100001252_pt1 | contig 19037 bp, 22 predicted proteins | sample KBSS73metaG_FD_65341 | JGI IMG/M metagenome (GOLD analysis project Ga0070671, IMG submission 65341) | Switchgrass rhizosphere microbial communities from Kellogg Biological Station, Michigan, USA - KBS S7-3 metaG | ecosystem: Host-associated > Plants > Roots > Rhizosphere > Soil ...
GTGGCGGACGGCGACGGTCACGTGCTGTCGGCGCCCGGCGACGGCGACATCGCGGCGGCGGGCGACGCCCGTTCGGAGCAGACCGCCTCGTTCGAGCAGCAGCTCTCGAGCTCGATCAGCGACCTGCTCGTGCCGCTCGTGGGCGAAGGTCACGCCGTCGTGAAGGTGAAGGCGGCGTTGGACTTCGACACGAAGCAGACGACGAGCGAGACGTTCGGCAACACCAACGGCACCTCCGTCCCGGTCAGCGAGTCCACCGCGAAGGAGACCTACAGCGGCCTGAACGGCAGCGGCGCCACGGGCATCCTCGGCGCGACGACCCAGACGACCGTCGCCAACGGGGGCGCCTACGACAAGGAGTCCGCCGACCGGAACTTCGCGGTCGACAAGGTCACCGAGCAGGTGCAGACCGCGCCGGGAAAGGTGAGCCGGCTGTCGGTCGCGGTGCTGCTCGATTCGGGCGCCAAGGCGGTCAACACCCAGGCGATCCAGAGCCTGGTCTCGGCGGCCGCCGGCATCGACGCGACGCGCGGTGACACGGTGCGGGTCGATGCGCTGAAGTTCGACACCACGGCCGCCGACGCCGCGAAGAAGGCACTTGCCGGTCAGCAGTCGGCGAAGCAGCAGTCGCAGCTGCTGGCCCTGCTGCGAACGCTCGGCGCGCTCCTGCTCGTGGTCATCGTGCTGTTCTTCGCCTTCCGCAGTGCCCGCAAGGCGACCGTGCACCGCGTGCCCCTGGCGCTCCCGGGACCGATCGAGCTCGGGCCCGGCTCGGTCACGCTCAACGACGCGCTGGTCGGTGCGGGCATCGGTGCGGGCGGGAACGCACTGGCCGAGGCGCACGCGCTGCGGGACGCACAGCGCGAGATCGCCCCGCCGCCGCCGAAGGAGCTCCTCTCCGACCACCTCGTGGAGCTCATCGATCAGCAACCGGAAGACGTCGCGCAGATGCTGCGCGGTTGGCTGGCGGATCGGCGGGGATAGCGCATGCCCCCGAAGTCACTCACGGGCGCCCAGAAGGCGGCGATCCTCCTGCTCCAGCTCGGCATGGAGCGGTCGGCGCTCGTGCTCCGCTCGCTGCGCGAATCCGAGATCGCCGAGATCATGGCCGAGGTCGCGCGGCTGCGGAACGTCGATCCGGAGATGGCCGAAGAGGTCGTCGGGGAGTTCGCGACGCTGGCCGAGACGGCGGGCTACGTGCGGTCGGGCGGGATCGAGTTCGCCCGCACGCTGCTGGAGCAGAGCCTGGGCGGGCAGAAGGCGAACGAGATCCTGGAGCGCCTCTCGGCCCAGATGATCGACATGCCGTTCGAGTTCCTGCGCAAGGCGGACTCCCGCCAGGTGCTGTCGTTCCTGCAGGACGAGCATCCCGGCACGATCTCGCTCGTCCTCGCGTACATGCCACCGGACAGCGCGGCGATGGTGATGAGCGCGCTGTCCGAATCGCTCCAGAAGGAGGTGGCGCTGCGGCTGGCGACGATGGAGCGCACGTCGCCCGAGGTCATCGACGACATCGAGGCGGTGCTCGAGCGCAAGCTCTCGTCGGTCCTCGCCCCCACCGAGCTCACGGCCGCCGGCGGCGTGCAGTCGCTCGTCGACATCATCAACCGCGCCGACCGCGCCACCGAGCGGCTGATCCTCGAAGGCCTCGAGCAGGACAACGAGGAGCTCGCCGACGAGGTGCGCCAGCGGATGTTCGTATTCGAGGACATCGAGCAGCTCGACGACCGGTCGATCCAGCTCATCCTGCGCCAGGTGGACGGCAAGGACCTGGCGGTCGCCCTCAAGGGGGTGCGCGCCCAGGTCAAGGACAAGATCACCTCCAACATGTCGCAGCGGGCGGCGGCCAACATGCTCGAGGAGATCGAGCTGCTCGGTCCGGTGCGGCTCTCCACCGTCGAGGAGGCGCAGGGCTCCATCGTCCGCATCATCCGAGCGCTCGAGGAATCGGGCCAGCTCGTGCTCACGAGGACCGCGGATGAGTTCGTCGTCTGACTTCGGACGCCGAGCCTCGGTGCTCGACGCGCCGCGCCGGGTCACGGCGCCCGCCTTCCCCGACCTGGCGACGCCGGAGTCGAGCGCCCGCACGCGCACCCAGGTCATCGATCACCGGGCGGCCGCGTGGCAGGCCGGGTACGCGGACGGCTACGCCGCCGGCCAGGCAGAAGCTGCTGCGGAGGCGGCGGCCGTCGAGCGCGCTCGGCTCGAGCAGCGCGCCGGCGTCGAGGCGCTGCTCACCTCGTTGCGGATGGCGGTCGACGAGGTGCGCATCCGCGACGCGGTCACCCTCGACTCGGTGGCGCTCGAGCTCACCCACGCCGCGGTCGAACTGGCCGAAGCGGTGCTCGGCCGCGAGGTGACGACCGGTGCCGAGGCGCTCGCTCGCGCCCTCGCCCTCGTGCCGGCGTCGTCGACGCCCGTCGCTCGACTGCACCCGGCCGACATCGACGGGCTCGACGTGCCGGACGGCGTGACGGTCGTGGCCGATCCCTCGGTGGAGCGGGGCGGCTGCCTGGTCGACGTCGAGGACACCACGATCGACGCTCAGCTCGGCCCGGCCCTGGCGCGGGCCCGAGCCGTGCTGCTCGGCGACAGCGGGGAGGCGTGGTGAGCGCGCTGCTCGACCTCGACGCCGCGTGCCAGGCCGCGGCGCCCATCCGCATCGGGCGAGTGACGCGCGTCGTCGGCGTGCACCTCGAGGTCGCGGGAGTCGACGCGCGCGTCGGTGACGCGGTGACCGTCGACGCCGACCACGGGCCCATGGGGGCCGAGGTCGTCGCCGTCGACCGCCACGGCATCGTGTGCATGCCCTTCGGGGACCTTCGCGGCCTGGGCATCGGCGCGCCGGTGCGCGCCCTCGGTCGGCCGCCGACCGTCGCCGTCGGCGAGGCGCTGCTCGGTCGCGTGCTCGACGGGCTCGGCCGCCCGCTCGACGACGCGCCGCTCCCGGCCGGGCTCGAGCGTGTGACCGTCGACGGCGAGGCGCCGCATCCACTGCGGCGCGCCAACGTCGAACGTCAACTGCCCTTGGGCGTGCGCGTCCTCGACACGCTGACGCCGTGCGGGCGGGGCCAACGCCTCGGCATCTTCGCCGGCTCCGGCGTCGGCAAGTCGAGCCTGCTGTCGATGATCGCCCGGGGCACGGAGGCCGACGTGTCCGTCCTCGCCCTGGTGGGCGAGCGCGGCCGGGAGGTCCGTGAGTTCCTCGAGCGCGACCTCGGTCCCGAGGGGCTGGCGCGATCGGTGGTGGTCGTGGCCACGTCCGAGCAACCCGCGCTGGTGCGGTTGCGCGCCGCGTTCACGGCGACGCGCATCGCCGAGTGGTTCCGCGACACCGGGCGCGACGTCGTGCTGATGATGGACAGCGTCACGCGCGTGGCGATGGCGCAGCGCGAGGTCGGGCTGTCGGCCGGCGAGCCGCCGGCGACGCGCGGCTACCCGCCGTCGGTGTTCTCGCTGCTGCCCAAGCTGCTGGAACGGGCTGGTGCCGCCGAGGTCGGCAGCATCACCGGCCTCTACACGGTCCTCGTCGAAGGCGATGACATGAACGAGCCGATCGGTGACACCGCCCGTTCGATCCTCGACGGGCACATCGTGCTCTCGCGTCGCCTCGCATCCGCCGGGCACTTCCCGACGGTCGAGGTGCTCGACTCGCTGTCCCGCGTCGCGCCGGCGATCACCACGCGCGACCAGCGCGCCGCGGGGGTGGCGCTGCGCCAGCTGCTGGCGGCGCACCGCGACGCGCGCGACCTGATCGAGATAGGCGCATACGTCGCCGGCACCAACCCCCTCGTCGATCGCGCCGTAGCCCTCGAGCACGACGTGCGCGCGTTCCTCACCCAGGACATGGACGAGAGCCCCGGCATCGATGCGAGCTGGGCCCGTCTTGCCGAGCTCGTCGGGAGGGCCTCGTGAAGCGCTACAAGTTCACGCTCGGGAGCGTCTTGCGCGTTCGGAAGGTCGAGGAGGACCAGGCGATCCTCGCCCTCGCCCAGGCCGAGCGGGCGCGGGCTGTCGCCGCCGAGGCCGCGGTGCGTCGGGAGTCGGTGCACCGCGCCGCTCTCCGGCCCGACAGCCACGCGACGGCGACGGCGTTCCTCGCGAAGCGCGAGCGCCTGGAGCGGACCGCGTCGGCCGTGCGCGAGAGCAACGAGTCGCTGAAGGCGGCGGAGGCGGCGACGATCGCGCGGCGGGCGGCGGTCGCGGCGGCGTCGGCGGCGGTGAACGCGTTGGAGCACCTCGACGAACGCCGCCGCGCGGAGCACGCGCTCGAGCTGCAGCGCGAAGAGGCGATCGAGACCGACGACCTCGTCACGGGGCGCCACCGGCGCGGTGACCGATGACGTCGCCGTACGTCGGGCCGGTTCCCGACGGGATGCGCGCCGCCGAAGCGCGCGTCCAGTCGCTGCGCTCGCTGCTCGGCCTGCGGAGCGCGAGCTCGAACGCGGCGTTCGCGTCCGTGCTGGCCGCGCAGAGCAACGACGCCGTCTCCGGTTCGGCCGTGACCGGGGCCGCGGCGACCGGGGCGGACGCGGTCACGGAGGCCTCGAAGCAGCTCGGCACGCCGTACGTGTGGGGTGGCAGCGACCCGAAGACGGGGTTCGACTGCTCGGGCCTCGTGCAGTACGCCTACGGCCAGCTCGGCATCGACCTGCCGCGCAACACGGTCGAGCAGGCGCAGGCCGGCTCCCCGGTGGCGAGCCTGGCCGATGCCAAGCCCGGCGACCTGGTCGCGTTCGGCACGCCCGCCGAACACATCGGCATCTACGCCGGGAACAACACGATGATCGTGGCCCCGCACCGCGGCGACGTCGTCCGCACCCAGACCATCACGGAGACGCCATCGGCCATCCGTCGCATCGTCTCGTCGGGCGGGGGGAAGTACGCCGACCTCTTCGCGGCGGCCGGCGCCCGCTACAACCTGTCGCCGGCCCTGCTGGCGTCCGTCGCCCGCAACGAGTCCGGGCTCAACCCGAAGGCCGTGAGCGCGGCGGGCGCGCAAGGCCTCATGCAGCTGATGCCGTCGACGGCGAAGTCGCTCGGGGTCGACGCCTTCGATCCGAGCCAGGCGGTCGACGGCGCGGCGCGCCTGTTGCGATCGCTGCTCGACAGCTTCGGCGGCCAGACCGATCTCGCCGTCGCGGCCTACAACGCCGGCTCGGCCGCCGTGAAGAAGTACGGCGGCGTGCCGCCCTACGCCGAGACCCAGAACTACGTGCGCCGGGTGCTGGCCGGCATGCAGGAAGGCAGTCCATGGAACTGAGCCTCGTCATCGATCCCCCCACCGCCCCGCCCTCCGAGGCGAAGGCACCGGGCACCGATCCGAACGACAACGCGTCGCAGGCGTTCGCGTCGCTGCTCGCCGCCCTCGTCGGCGGCGTCGCCCCTCCGGCGCCCGCCCCCATCGAGGTGGCGACGCCGACCACGTCCGCGACGTCGCCGTCGCCCGCGGTCGTGACGGCGGCACCCGCCGCGCCGGCGATGCCCGCCCCGCCGCTCGGGCCCCAGACGTTCTCGTCACCGCCACCTCGTGACGTGCGGGCTGATGCTGCCCAGGAGTGGGTGGCACCCGCGCCGACGGCATCCGTGATGCCCACGGCGCCGGTCGTCGCTCGTGCCGCGGCTCCCGTCGTCGCTCCGGTGGTCGCCCCGGTCGTCGCCGACGAGACGCCGGAGGTCGAGCCCGTCGAGGTGTCGCAACCCGTCGCCACTCCGGCCAAGCCGGCGAAGCCGACCCTGAACCACCCGTCGGCCACCGTCCTCACCTCGGCGCCCACGACGCCCGAACCGGTCGTGCAGCCGCTCGCGTCACTCCAGCGCTCGCCGGACGACCATCACGGCGAGCAGCACGAGGAGCGGGCGCCGGCGCCGATCACCGGCAACGCGCCGCCGCCCGTCGAGACGGCGAAGCCGTTCGTCGTGGCGGCGCCCAAGGCACCGGCGCCGGCGGCTCCCGCCCCGCCCACCCATCCCGGAACGCCGGCCGAGCAGGTCGTCAAGGCGGTCGTGCCGTTGCGCAAGCTGCCCGACGGGACCCACCGCGTCGTGCTCGAGCTGCACCCGGCCGAGCTCGGCACCGTGCGCGTCGAGCTGTCCATCGACGCCGGAACCGTGCACCTCGGTCTCCACGCCGACGCCGAGGGCACCGCGCAGGTGCTGCACGCGGCGCTGCCGGAGCTGCGCTCGCAGCTCGACGCCGCCGGTCTGGTGGCCGGTCGCGTCGCCATCGACAGCGGGGCGTCGGGCCAGCGCAACGGTCGAGCGGCCTGGGAGCCCACCGGCGACCGCGGACGACGGCGGGGATCGTCGGGCACGGACGCCGACGTCGACGCGATCGACGACGTCGAGCCGCGCGCCATGGCGGCGGCCGCCGCCGGACACGTGGACGTGCTGCTGTGACCGCCTCCGTCACCTCCTCGACCGCGACGCCGACGACGGCGACCACGGCCGCCCCGACCACCACGAACGGCACGCTCGGGAAGGACGACTTCCTCAAGCTGCTCGTCGCGCAGCTCAAGTACCAGAACCCGATGTCGCCGACCGACCCGTCGAGCTTCATGGCCCAGACGGCGCAGTTCTCGATGGTCGAGAAGCTCGAGCAGCTGGCCACCGACTCCAGCGCGCTGCTCAACGAGCAGCGCTGGACATCGGCGACCTCGATGCTCGGCAAGACCATCACCTGGAGGGCCACCGCCGACGACGGCACGACCTCCACCAAGACCGGTCTCGTGACCGGCGCCAAGGCGGGAACCAGCACCACGGCCCCGACCCTTCTCGTGGGTGACACGGAAGTCCCCAGCACCTCGGTCACCAGCGTGACCAGCGCTTCATCCCCTTCGACTTCCGCAACCTGAAAGGAACCCCACATGCTCCGCTCGATGTTCTCCGGTGTGTCCGGCCTCCGAGCCCATCAGACGATGATGGACGTGATCGGCAACAACATCGCCAACGTCAACACGGTCGGCTACAAGTCGAGCAGCGTCGTCTTCCAGGACCTGCTCAGCCAAGCCATTCGCGGCGCCGGCTCCCCGACCACCGGCGCCAGCGGCAACGGTGGCACCAACCCCTCACAGGTCGGCCTGGGGGTGCGCATCGGCGGCATCACCACGTCGTTCACCCAAGGCGCGGCGCAGAACACCGGTCGTTCCACCGACCTGTCGATCTCCGGTGACGGCTTCTTCGTCGTGCGCCAGCAGGGCCAGCAGCTCTTCACCCGGGCCGGTGCGCTCTCCTTCGACGGCCTCGGCCGCCTGACCACCGCCGACGGCGCGGTGCTGCAGGGCTGGACCGCCGACAGCGCGGGCAAGATCAACACCAACTCGGCGGTGGGCGACCTCTCGATGCCGCTCGGCCAGGCCATCGACCCCGTCATGACCGCCAACATCACGATCGGCGGCAACCTCCCGGCCGACGCGCCGCTCAACACGGCGACCGCCCCAGCGGTCACGGCCGGCTCGCAGGTCGTCTCCTCGATCACCGTGTACGACGCCCAGGGCTCGGCCCACGACGTGACCATGACGTTCACGCACACGGCTGCCGACACCTGGAAGGTCGACGCCACGATGCCGGACCTCAACCCGGCGAACCCGGCGGTGAACGTCGGATCCGTGACGCTCAACTGGGACACGACGAAGAACCCGCCGCAGTTCAACCCGGCACCGGCCCTGCAGCTCGCGCCGACCGCGGCGACCGGCCAGTTCAACGGCGGGAAGATCGACATCGACTTCGGCACGGTCGGTAGCGCCTCGGCGTTGAGCCAGTACGCCGGCACCAGCAGCGTCTCGGCCACGTCGCAGGACGGGTCGGCGATGGGCTCGCTGCAGTCGTTCACGATCGGCCAGGACGGCGTCGTCACCGGCGTGTTCTCCAACGGTCGCACCCGCGCCATCGGCGAGGTCGCCCTCGCCACGTTCTCCAACCCCGTCGGTCTCGAGAAGTCGGGTTCGTCCCTCTACCGGGCGACGGTGAACTCCGGGCTCGCCAACGTCGGCACCGCCGCCAGCAACGGCCGCGGCAGCCTCCAGGGCTCGACGCTCGAGATGTCGAACGTCGACCTCGCCCAGGAGTTCACCAACCTGATCGTTGCCCAGCGCGGCTTCCAGGCGAACTCCCGGGTGATCACCGCCTCCGACGAGATGCTCCAGGACCTGGTCCAGCTGAAGCGATGACCGCCGTGACGTGAGTCTCCGTCCTTGACCTCTCAGGTCCTCCGTTGTTTCTCCGATGGGCGTCGTAGGACGGCCAAGGAGCGGCCGAGGACCTGCCCAAGGACGGAGACCATGATCACGTTGAGCCGACTCAACGGCGCATCGTTCGCGGTCAATTGCGACCTGATCGAACGCATCGACGCCTCACCCGACACGGTGCTGACCCTTGTCGACGGAACCCGCTACGTCGTGGCGGAGCCCCTCGACGAGGTGATCGAGCGCGTCCGCCGCTTCCGCGCCGAGGTCGTGTCGATGTCGCACGACATGCAGGCCGGCGTCGTCCGCAACCTGCGCGTGGTCTCGTCGCCCGAGGAGCGGTGACATGGACCTGGCGACGCTCATCGGCATCGTTCTGGCCTTCGCCGCGATCATGATCTCGATGGTGATGGAAGGCGGCAACCCCGCCGCCATCATCGCCCCTCCCGCCATGCTGCTCGTCTTCGTCGGCACGTTCGGCGTCGCCATGGCCAGCGGCCTCATGAAGGACACGGTCACGTCGCTCAAGACGTTGTCCAAGGCCATCCTGACGAAGGCGCACGCCGCCGACGACACGATCGGCGCCGTCATGGACCTCGCCGAGCGCGCCCGCCGCGAGGGCCTGCTCGCCCTCGAAGAGGCGGCCAAGAGCGTCTCCGATCCCTTCCTCAAGAAGGGCATCGAGATGGCGGTCGACGGCACCGACCCCGACGAGCTGCGCGAGATCCTCGAGGCCGAGATCACCGCGGCCCGGCAGCGGGGCAAGGCGTCCGGGAAGCTGTTCGAGAGCATGGGCGGCTTCGCGCCCACGCTCGGCATCATCGGCACCGTTCTCGGTCTGGTGCACGTGCTCGAGAACCTGAGCGAGCCCGACAAGCTCGGTCCGCTGATCTCCGGCGCGTTCATCGCCACGCTGTGGGGCGTCATGTCGGCCAACGTCTTCTGGCTGCCGATCGGCAACAAGATCAAGCGCATGACCGAGGTCGAGTGCCATCACATGGAGCTCGTCCTCGAAGGCGTCCTGTCGGTGCAGGCGGGCAGCAACCCGCGGATCATCGAGCAGAAGCTGCTCTCGCTCATGGGCACCGCGCCCCAGGCCAGCGAGATGGAACAGGCGGCGTAGCGCATGGCGCGGCGGAAGAAGCACGAGGACCACGAGGAGCACGAGAACCACGAGCGTTGGCTCATCACCTACGCCGACATGATCACGTTGCTCATGGTGCTGTTCATCGTGCTGTTCTCGATGAGCCAGGTCGACCTGGCGAAGTTCGCCAAGCTCAAGGCGTCGCTCGGCTCCGCGTTCGGAGCGAGCGCCTCGGGTCCGATGGACGGCAGCACCGGCGTGCTCGACGCCGGGTCGTCGCCCATCCCAATGGCGGCCCAGCGCGCACTCGCCGCGCAGCAAGCCCAGCAGGCGGCCGTTCAGGCCGAGCAGGCGTCGCTGCAGCAGACGAAGAGCGCGCTGGCCGCCCAGCTCGACAAGGCCGGGGTCGGCGGCTCCGTGGGCCTCGCCGTCGAACGGCGGGGCCTGGTGGTGAGCATCGCCTCCGACAAGGTCCTGTTCGAACCGGGGCAGGCGGCGTTGACGCCGCAGGGCATCGCGCTCATCGATCAGCTCGTCGGCCCGTTGGCCGGCTTGCCGAACGCCCTCCATGTCGAGGGCCACACCGACGACGTGCCGATCTCGGGCGCGTTCCCGTCGAACTGGGAGCTCTCGACGTCCCGGGCCACCACCGTCCTGCGGGAGCTGGAGGGCCACGGCATCGGCCCGGCGCGGCTCTCCGCCACCGGCTACGCCGACCAGCGGCCGGTGGCCACCAACGCCACGGCCGCGGGGCGGGCCCGCAACCGCCGGGTGGAGATCCTGGTCGAAGCGATGACGAGCACGGGAGGAGGTTCGTGATGGGCCGCAAGAAGAAGGGCGCCGAGGGCGAGGGCGACGGCGCCAAGAAGAAGAAGGGCAACCTGGTGCCGGCGATCATCATCGCCGTCGGCCTGGTGGTGGGCGGCAAGATGATGGGCGGCGGCGGCAAGGGGGCGGCGCCCGCCTCCGCCTCGGTCACGACCACCACGTCGACGACGGTGCCGGGCCCGGTGATCAAGCTCGACCCGATCACGCTGAACATGACCGACGGGCACTTCCTCCGGGTCGGCCTCGGGTTCCAGATGTCGGCGGACGTGCCGGCGCCGGCCAAGCCGGACACGACCGACGCATCGGGCACCTACGCCAAGGCCCTGGACATCGCCATCAAGGACCTCGGCGGCAGCAGCTACCAGGCCCTCGTGGCCCCGGCCGGCCGGGACGGCGCCAAGCAGCAGCTCCTCGCCGACCTGAAGAAGGCGTACCCGAAGGAGATCGAGGACGTGTACTTCACGGAGTTCGTCCTGCAGTAAGTCCGCCGCCGACTCCTCAGGTTCCCGGTTCTGCCTCCGACGAGGTGGCATGGCCGCTGCGACGTCGAACCGTGCCCCGGTGCGGTACGACTTCCGTCGCCCCAACAAGTTCAACCGCGAGCACGTCCGCGCCCTCCAGATCGCGAACGAGACGTTCGCGCGCCAGTGGACGACCTTGCTGTCGTCGACCTTGCGCGCCGTCTCGCAGGTGTCGCTGCGCAAGATCGAGCAGTTCACCTACGACGAGTACATCCGGGAGATCCCGAACCCCAGCTACCTGGCCGTGCTCTCGCTGCGTCCGCTGGCCGGTACCGCCGTGCTGCACCTGCCGCTGCCGGTCGTGATGGCCGCGGTCGATCGCCTCGTCGGCGGTCCCGGCAGCGCCAAGCAGCCGCGGCGGGCGGTCACCGAGATCGAAGCGGCGCTGCTGCGCACGCTGATGGGTCGTGTGCTGCGCGAGCTCGCCTACGGGTTCGAGTCGCTCACCAACGTCGAACCGACGCTCGTGCACCAGGAGGCGAACCCGCAGTTCGCCCAGATCGCGGCGGCCAGCGACATGGTCGTCGTCGCCGAGTACGACGTGCGCATCGCCAGCACCGGCGGCGTCGCCAGCCTGTGCATCCCGTTCAACGCGCTGCAGCCGGTGCTCGACGAGCTCACGACCAACGCGCTGGAGGCGGGACGGCAGTCGGTCGACCCGCTCGGCCTGCGCCTGTCGCTCGAGGAGCGGTTGAACGATGCGCCCCTGCCCGTGAGCGTCCGCTTCACCGAGGTCACGATGACCGCCGCCGAGGTCGTCGCCCTCACCCCCGGCGACCTGGTCGCCCTCCACCACCACGTCGACGCGCCGCTCGACATCGCCGTGGCCGGCGTGTCGCGGTTCCAAGGCCGCGCCGGCCGACGCGGCAAGCGGCTCGCCTGCCTCGTGACCGACCCTGAGGGAGCGCGCTGATGTCGACTGAGGTCTCGTCACCGGTGTCGACCCTGGCCGTCGTGCTCGGCACGGCCGCCGAGCTGGCCGCCGCCACGCTGCCTGACCTGGGCGGCTGGACGGTCGAGCACGTCGAGCCGGGCCAAGCCGGTTCGGCCGCGCAACCGCCGGCGGCCAAGGCGGCGCAGTGCGAGGTGACGGGGTTCGGGCGCGTCGTGCTCGCCGTCGCCGGCCCGCTCGCCCGCGCCGTGCAGGTGGGCCCGCCCCCGGCCGAGGACCTGCCCGAGGGCCTGACGCCGGCGATCCTGCGTGCCATCGAGTCCCTCGCCGCTTCGCTGGCCGTGGAGCTCGTCGGGGGCGACGTCGTCGAGGTCGGGGCCGACGTGGCCTTGCTGCCGTCGACCGGTGAGACCGTCACCGCGGTTCGTCTCCTCGATGGCGAGAGCCACGTCGCCACGCTCGCGATCGTCCACGTCGAAGGGGCCGACGGCATCGAGGAGGATGACGAGGCGGCGCACGACTTCCCGGTGCTCGAGTCGGCCCCGGTCAGCGTCTCCGGTCACCCGCTCGAGCTGCTCAGCGACGTCGAGCTCGGCGTGACCGTCGAGCTCGGTCGCACCCGCATGCTGCTCCGCGAGATCCTCCAGCTGGCGCCGGGCTCCGTGATCGAGCTCGACCGGGCCGCCGGCGGCCCCGTCGACCTGCTCGTCAACAACACGCTCGTCGCGCGCGGCGAGGTCGTCGTCATCGACGAGGAGTTCGGCCTGCGCGTCACCGAGGTCGTCGGCTACGACCCCAACAAGAGCGTGTGAGCGAGCTTGCGAGCGAACCATCATCATCGGGCGGTCGGTCATCGCATGCCGCCGGAGGCGGCCTGACATGAGCTTTCTCGTCGTGTTGCGCGTCGTCCTGTCGTTGGGCGTCGTGCTCGGTCTGCTGGCGGCCGCCGCCAAGTTCGCCGGCCGCCGCGGTCTGGCCACCGCCGGCCCCCGCGCCGTCGCCAAGGTCGAGGTCGTGGCCCGTCACGGGCTCGGCCGCAACAGTTCGGTCGTCGTCGTGCGCGCCATGGAGCGCGCTCTCGTCCTCGGCGTCACGGAGACGTCGGTGACGCTGCTCGCCGACGCCGACGCCGGTGTGCTCGTCGTCGACGAGCCGGTTGCACCCGGGGCCCCACCAGGGATGGTGGATCGCCCGTCCGCATGGAAGGTCGCCCTCGAGCAAGTGCGGGAACGGACCGTTCGTCGGTCCTGACCCCCCCGGGAGACCCATGTCGAAGTTGCCGCGACTGCTCGCGGTGGCGTTGGTCGCGTTCCTCGCGCTCGTGACCCTCGCCGCGCCCGCCGGCGCGCAGGTGTCGTCGACCGACACCGGTGCCGCCGTCACCACCAACTCGAACGCCAGCACCGCCACCAACACCGGGAAGGCATCGATCAACATCGACCTCGGCGGCACCAAGGAGAAGCCGTCGCAGGGGATCTTGATCATCATCCTGCTGACCCTGCTGTCGGTCGCACCCGCGCTGCTCGTGATGACGACGAGCTTCACCCGCATCGTCATCGTCCTCTCCCTGACGCGCAACGCGCTCGGGCTGCAGGGCATCCCGCCGAACCAGGTGCTGGTCGGGCTGGCGCTGTTCCTCAGCCTCTTCGTGATGGCGCCCACCCTCAAGCAGGTGAACGACACCGCGCTGCAGCCGATGCTCAAGGGCGACAAGAACCAGACGCAGGCGTGGGACGCCGCGGTCGTGCCGATGCGCAAGTTCATGATGGCGCAGACGCGGCCGAAGGAGCTGGCGATGTTCGTGTCGGCCGCCAAGAAGGGCCGGCCGGCGACCGAGAAGGACGTCAGCCTCACCGAGCTGATGCCGGCGTTCATCCTCTCGGAGCTGAAGACGGCGTTCATCATCGGCTTCGTCGTGTTCGTGCCGTTCCTCATCATCGACATCGCGGTGAGCTCCACGTTGATGTCGATGGGGATGATGATGCTGCCGCCGGTCGTGGTGTCGCTCCCGTTCAAGCTCCTGCTGTTCGTCATGGTCGACGGCTGGGGCCTCGTCGTCCGCTCGCTGCTCAAGAGCTTCAAGTAGGGGAGTCGTCGTGACCGACACCAGCGTCATCGAGATCGCCGTGCAGGCGATGATCCTGACGGCGAAGCTCGCCGGGCCGTTCCTGGCCGTGAGCCTCGTCATCGGGTTCGCGGTGTCGATCTTCCAGTCCGTCACCCAGGTCCAAGAGGTGACGCTGACGTTCGTGCCCAAGCTCATCGGGGTCGGGGCCGTCCTCGCCTTCGGCGGTCACTGGATGCTCAGCGAGCTGGTGACCTTCACGAACCAGCTGTTCGACCTCATCCCCCACCTGTTGCAATGAACCTCAGCCTGTCGGAGGCGATGCTGAGCGGCTACCTGCTCGCGCTGGTCCGGGCGACGGCGTGGCTGTTCATCGCGCCTCCGTTCGGAGGCAAGCTCATCCCCGTGCAGGTGAAGGTCGGCTTCGCCGCCGCCATCGCCCTCACCGTGGGGCCCCGCATCGCCGATCACGCGGTGCCGCTGCAGGTCGTGCCGCTGCTCGGCGCGGCGACGATGCAGGTGTTCGCCGGACTGGCGCTCGGCTACGTCGGCGTGGTGCTCCTCGGCATGGTGCAGGCGGCCGGCGGGATGATCGACGCGTTCAGCGGGTTCAACATGGCCCAGATGGTGGACCCGACGTCGTCGGGCATGGTCACCGTGTTCGGCCGCTTCTACCAGCTGCTCACGGTGACGCTGCTGTTCGCCATCGACGGCCACGTGCTCATCGTCCGCGGCTTCGTCGCCTCGTTCGACGCCACGTCGCTCGACAAGGTCGACCTCAACCGGTTGACGCAGCTGCTCACGAGCGACCTCGGCCGCTTCCTCATCGCGGCCCTCGAGGTGTCGGCGCCGATCGTCGGCGCCCTCGTGCTCACCGACCTGGCGTTGGCGGTGCTCGCCAAGGCGGCGCCGAGCATGAACGTCTTCGTCCTCGGCATGCCGTTGAAGATGCTGGTGACCGTCAGCTTGGCGGCCATCGCGATCCCGTTGCTGCCGGGCGCCATCGAAGGGGTGATCGACCCGTTGATCCGCCAAGGGCTGCAGGTCGTCGGTGGCTGACAAGAGCGGCAAGACCGAGGCGCCGACACCGAAGCGCAAGCGGGAGGCGAAGAAGAAGGGCCAGGTCGCCCGTTCGCAGGAGCTGGTGATCTGGGCGCAGCTCTTCGCCGTCGCCATCGTCCTCCCGGGCACGCTGGCGCACGTCGCCGGAAGCTTCCGCGACCTCACGAGCCGGATGGGTCACCTCATCGTCATGCCCGATGAGAACCAGGCACTGACGATGCTGACCAACGGTCTGTTCCAGGTGATGCTCGGGATCCTCCCGCTGGCCGCGGTGGTCGTCGGCGTCGGGTTGGTCGGCAACTTCGCCCAGATCGGCCTGCCGAGCGGGTTGCACGGGTTGAAGCCGAAGCCCGAGCGGGTCAACCCGTTCAAGGGCTTCAAGCGGCTCTTCTCCCCGCAGTCGGGCTGGGAGACCGTGAAGGTGCTGGCCCGCACGGCGATCCTCGCCGGTGTCGCCGTTCCGCCCGTGCGCCACATCGCCACGCAGATCGTCGCCATGGGCAACCCCGACCTCGACTCCATCCTGCGCGTCGTCGGACAGGACTCGTTGACGATGCTGCGCAACACCGCCCTCGCCGGCCTCCTGCTCGCCGTCGTCGACTACGGCCTGCAGAAGCGCCGGGTGATGGGCATGCTCCGGATGACCAAGCAGGAGGTGAAGGAGGAGCACCGCCTCACCGACGGCGACCCGCACGTGAAGGCGCTCATCCGCGGCCGGCAGATGGAGATGAGCCGCAACCGCATGATGGCCCAGGTGGCCACCGCCACCGCCGTGATCGTCAACCCCACCCACGTGGCGGTGGCGATCCGGTACGAGCCAGGTGGCCCGGCGCCGGTCGTCGTCGCCAAGGGTCGGGGCGCGATCGCCCTGCGCATCCGCGAGGAGGCGCACAAGAACCGGGTGCCGATCATGCAGGACATCCCCTTGGCGCGCGCCCTCCACGCCGCGTGCGAGCTCGGCCAGGAGATCCCCGTCGACCTCTACGAGGCGGTCGCCCGCGTCCTCGCCGTTGTCATGTCCTTGCGCGCGCCGGTGTAGAAGTACGGGGTGCTGCCGGAGACCTCGCCCGCCACGACGCTCGCGTCGGTTCCTCGCCGCTTCGGCGCGCGGCTGTTCGACAACGTGCTCGTCGGGCTGGTGTGGCTCATCCCGATGGCGATCACCGGCCACGTGAGCAGCGACACCGTCACCCACCAGAGCTGGCTGTCGTACGCCATCTGGGCCAGCGCCGTCGGCTACGAGGTCTGGTTCGTGGCCCAGACCGGACAGACCATCGGCAAGCGGCTGCTGTCGATCCAGGCGGTCGACGCCGCCACCGGTGCCATCCCCACCCTCGACCAGGCCGCCCGCCGCGCCCTGCCGACGATCATCCAGGTGGTGCCGTTCCTGGAGCTGCTGGCGCCGTTCCTCTACCTGCCCGCGCTGTGGCGACCGCGCCGCCAGGGCGTCCACGATCGACTGGCGGGCACGGTCGTCATCGACCTGCGCGTGGCGGGTCAGCCCTCGAGCTGACCCTTCAGGGCCTCGAGCGCGCCCTGGTAGCTCTTCAGCATCATCTCGGTCATGGCGTCGTCGGTGTCGACGTCCCACGTCACGAACGAGCCGTCGCCCTTCGGCGTGACCGTGATGGTGGCCTCGTGCTTCTCCACCTGCACCGGGCCGGCGACGATGCCGTAGGTGAGGGTGCGGGCGGCATCGTCGTGCTTGTACTCGCGCTCGGTGATCTCCATGCCGAACATGCCGAGGACGCGGTCGCTCCCCTCGAGCCGGCAGGTCTCCACCCCCGGCATCCAGGTCAGCTCACCGAAGTTGCCCACCACCGCCCAGACCTCGTCGGCGGGCTTGGCGATCGTCGTCTCAGCGCGTGCAGTTCCCATGGGCCGAGGACCGTAGCGGCCCGAATCCCTCAGATGCTGCGCTGGCGCTCCGATGAGGCGCCAGGCCCCAGGACGGGGCGAATGATCTCCCACGGACGGGCCGAGCAGCAGCGAGGTCCCAGTGCGCACGAGTCGGGTCGGACAAGTCGGTGTCCCGGCCGCCATCGTCTGCATCGTCGTGATGATGGTGGTGCCGTTGCCGACGGTGCTGCTCGACCTGCTGCTCGTCCTCAACCTGTCCGGTGCGGTGCTGATCCTCCTCACGTCGATGTACGTGCAGAAGGCGCTGGACTTCTCGGTGTTCCCGTCCTTGCTCCTCGTCGCCACCATGTTCCGGTTGGCGTTGAACGTGAGCGTCACGCGCCTCGTGCTGCTGCACGGCTATGCCGGCAAGGTCATCGAGAGCTTCGGTCACGTGGTCATCGGCGGTTCGATCGTCGTCGGTCTGGTGATCTTCCTCATACTCGTGGTGATCCAGTTCGTCGTGATCACCAACGGCGCCGGTCGCGTCGCCGAGGTCGGTGCCCGCTTCACCCTCGACGCGATGCCCGGCAAGCAGATGGCGATCGATGCCGACCTCAACGCCGGCCTCATCGATGAGGACGAGGCCCGCCGCCGGCGCCGGGAGGTGTCGGCCGAAGCCGATTTCTACGGCGCGATGGACGGCGCATCGAAGTTCGTCAAGGGCGATGCGATCGCCGCCATCATCATCACGCTCGTCAACCTCTTCGGCGGGTTCGTGGTCGGCGTGCTGCAGAAGCACATGCCCATCGGCGATGCCATCCAGAACTACTCGGTGCTGAGCGTCGGTGACGGCCTCGTCTCGCAGATCCCGGCGCTGCTCATCTCGGTCGCGTCGGGCCTGATCGTGACCCGCTCGGCGACCGACGGGGACATGGGCTCCGACCTGCTCGCCCAGTTCGCCAAGCAGCGCCATGCGCTCCAGGTCGCCTCCGTGTGCCTGTGCGGCATCGCCATCGTGCCCGGTCTGCCGAAGGTGCCGTTCCTCCTCGTGGGCGGCGGCCTCTGGCTCGTGGCGGCACGGGTGAAGCGCAACGACGAGGTGCGGGCTGCCGCGCCCCCCGTCGAGGAAGCGGCGCCGGCCGATCCCGAAGCCGACCTCACCGCCGAGATGCGCGTCGAGCCGCTCGAGCTCGAGGTGGCGTTCGGCCTGATGGACCTCGTCGATCCCGATCGCGGTGGCGACCTGCTCACGCGCGTCCGGGCGCTGCGCCGCAAGGTCGCGCTGGAGCTCGGCATCGTGATCCCGCCGGTGCGGACGCGCGACAACATCGAGCTCCCGCCGCACGGCTACCTCATCCGGGTGCACGGCGTCGAGGTGGCGCGTGGCGAGGCGCCTGCGGGCCAGGCCCTCGTGCTCGGTCAGCTGCCGGACGGCATCCCGGGCACGCCGACGCGCGATCCCGTGTTCGGTCTGGACGCCCACTGGGTGCCGCGCGAGTACGCGCCGCAGGCGGAGCTGCACGGCTCGACGGTCGTCGACCGCGGTTCGGTGGTCACGGCGCATCTCGCCGAGGTGGTGCGCGCGCAGGCGTCGCGCCTGCTCAGCCGCCAGGACGTGAAGGAGCTCGTGGGCGCGGTGTCGCAGACCGACCCCGCGGTGACCGACGAGCTGACGAGCGCCAACATCTCGCTCGGCGAGGTCCAGCGCGTCCTGCAGTCGCTCCTCGAAGAAGGCGTGGGTGTGCGCGATCTCGTGCGCATCCTCGAGGTCCTGAGCGAGCGCGCCCGGGTGTCGAAGGACATCGAGGGCATGACCGAGGCGGTGCGCGCCGCGCTCGGTCCGGCGATCTCGAGCGCGCACGCTGCCAACGGGCGGCTCGCGGTCATCACGATCGACCCGCTGCTCGAGCACACGCTGCTCGAGTCGCTGCGGACGGGGGAACAGGGCAGCTTCCTCGCCCTCGACCCCGACACCGCCGAGTCGTTCTGCATGCGGATCGCCGGCGTGTCGCGCGATGCCGAGGAGCGTGGTGTGCGGCCGGTCCTCGTGTGCAGCTTCCAGCTGCGCCCCGCGGTTCGCCGCCTCACGCGCAACGTGGTTCCCGGGTTGCCCGTCCTCGCGTACGGCGAGATCGGCACGCAGCTCGAGCTCGAGACGATGGGAGTGATCGACCTTGTCCCTGCAACGCTTTGAGGGCCCGACCATCGAGGCCGTCCTCGAGGAGGCGCGCGCCGCGATGGGACCGGGCGTGCGCATCGTGGAGGCGAACCGGCTGCGCAAGGGCGGTCTCGGCGGCTTCTTCGCCAAGGAGCGCTTCGAGGTCGCGGTCGAGGCGCCGAACGACGACGACGCCCCGACGACCATGCCCACCTCCGTGCCGATGTCCACGCCGATCCCGGTGCGCCCGACCGCGGGTGATCCGGTGCTCGCGCTCGCCGACGCGGTGAGCGACGGCGAGCTGGCGTCCAGCTTGTCCACCGAGCAGTCGGCGTTCGCCGAGCTGCTCGGCCGCATGGCCCGCGACGCGGGCGACGACGACGAGCTGCCGCCGGCTGCCGT
>Ga0070671_100001254_pt1 | contig 19024 bp, 15 predicted proteins | sample KBSS73metaG_FD_65341 | JGI IMG/M metagenome (GOLD analysis project Ga0070671, IMG submission 65341) | Switchgrass rhizosphere microbial communities from Kellogg Biological Station, Michigan, USA - KBS S7-3 metaG | ecosystem: Host-associated > Plants > Roots > Rhizosphere > Soil ...
GCGCTCATGGACGGCGCTGACTTCGCCAAGGGGTCCCGCTTCCTGCCCGGCGGGGGCAGCGCCGACATCACCGCGCTGCGCCGGGCCGGCAACGCGGTGCTCACCGCAGTCGTGAACACGCTCTTCGGCAGCGAGTACACCGACCTCTGCTACGGCTACAACGCCTTCTGGCGGCGCTGCCTCGATGAGGTCGCGATGTGCACGGACGGCTTCGAGGTGGAGACCTCGATCAACGTCCAGGTCGCCAAGTTGGGCCTGAACGTGGTGGAGGTGCCGAGCTTCGAGCGCGATCGGTTGCACGGGGTCAGCAACCTCCATGCGTTCCGCGACGGCCGTCGGGTGCTGCGCACGATCCTCGCCGAGTGGATCCTCCCGCGGCGCGCCGCCCGGCTGGCCGACGTGGTCGACGTGATCGATCTCACGGCCGCGTGACCACATGACCGCGACCATCTCGCGACCCAGCGCCGTCGGGCGGAAGCACTTCTCGGGGACGCGCGGCCTCGCGGTCAACGGGGGGGCGCTCATCCTCAACGTCGTGGCGTCGGGCCTGACCGGGCTCGTGTTCTGGGTGCTCGCGGCGCGCGTCGCGGCCCCTGCGGTCGTCGCCAACGCTTCGACCGCCATCACGGCGATCATCGCCGTGGTCAGCCTCACCCAGCAGAGCTTCGTGTTCACGCTGCCGTCGCTGCTCGCCGTGTCGCCGGCCCCGCGGCGGCTGGCCCGCAACACCTACGCCCTCTCGCTCGCCATCACGGCCGTCGTCGCGCCCGTGTACGTCGTGTTCGGCCCGAAGCTGGCGCACGGACTGACGTTCCTGCGCGATGCCCGACTGGGCGTCGGGTTCGTGATCGGGTGCCTGGTGTGGTGCCTGTTCTCGTTGCAGGACGCGGTGCTCACGGGCGTGCGCAAGGCGACGATCGTGCTCTTCGAGAACACGTCGTGGGGCATCGTCCGGCTCGCGCTGGTCGGCACGGTGTGGGCGTTCGGCGTGCGCCTGGGTGTGGGGTGGGTCGTCGCCGCCTGGATCGTGCCGGCGACCGCGTTGGTCGCGGGCATCAGCTGGTACCTGTTCGCCAGCGAGCGGTCGCCCCTCGCGCACCCGCTCGGGACGCAGACGTTCGCGCGCCGCCGGCTCGTGTCGTTCATGGGCGCCGAGTACGCGGCGTCGGTGCTCAGCAGCGTCGTCACGTTGGTCGGTGGCGCGTACGCGCTGACGACGTTGGGGGCGAGCGCGTCGGCGCCGTTCGTCACCGCGGTGTCCTTGGTCATCGTCGTCGAAGGGGCGCTCGCGTCGTTCGCGCAGGCCCTCGCCGTCGAGGCGTGCAAGGCCGACGACGACGTGCATCGTCGCCGCAACCTCCTCCGGCTCACCGCGGCGCTGCTCGGGGGCATGTCGTTCGCGGCGGTGTTCGTCGCGGCCGTCGGGGGCCACCGGATCATGGGCCTGCTCGGCCCGAACTACCGCGACGCAGGTGGCACGGCGCTGGCGATCCTCATGGTCTGCGTCCCGGCCCGTGCCCTCGGGGTGGTGTCCAACGCCGACAACCGCCTGCGCGGCGAAGGCGGGCGCAACCTGTTGCAGCAAGTGGTGGCGTGCCTGGTGTTCTTCGGGTTGCTGCTCACCGGTCGCATCGACTCGGTGGTGTCGCTGTCGTGGGCCGTCGTGGCGATGCGCGTCGTGCCGGCGGTGCTCGCCGGGTTCCACCTCCGGGCCGGACGGCTCCGCGTGCCGTCAGCGACGTGAGCGCGCCCTCGTGCCTCGGACGAATCCACTCGCGGCAGCGACGCCGGCCACCGGGATGAGCACCGCCGGTGCCGCGTCCACCAGCGAGCGCCGGCGCACCGCGGTCACGATCGCTCGCGCCATCGCTCGGGCGAGCACGATGACGTATCGGCGCTCGGGATCGAGCGCCGTGGTGCCGTCGTCCTTCGCGAGCTCGCGCACGATGGCCTTCGAGACGCCTTCGGCGTGGAATCGGCGGAGGACGTATCGCGGGTTGCTCCGGGCAAAGGGCACGAAGTGGTCGACGACGGAATTCTCGACGAGCACGATGCGGCCGCCGGCGCGGTTGATGCGCAGCCCGATCTCGGTCTCCTCGCAACCCGACGGCAGCGTCCCGACGCGGCCGAGCTCGGTCGCGAAGCCGCCCACCCGGGCGAGCACATCGGCTCGGAGCGCCATCGAGCAGCCGATCGGGTTGCGGACGTCGCCGTGTGGCTGGCCGACGAAGCTGCACCCGACCACCCAGTCGAGCTCCGGTGGCATCCACCGCGGCCGGGCGCCGAGCTCCCACGCCGGTTCGGCGTGTCCGCCCACGCCGGCGATCGCGTCGTCGGCGAACGGCGCGGTCAGGGCGGCGAGCCATCCGGTGCGGGGCACCGCGTCGTCGTCGAGGAACACCACGACGTCACCCGTCGCCGTGGCGATGCCCGTGTTGCGCGCCCCCGAGAGGCCCTTGGGACCGGTGCTCTCGACGACGAGGGCGTCCGGGTTCTCGACCCGCAGCGCGGCGGCGAGCGCGGGGTTGTGGTCGACCACGACGATGAGCTCGTCACACGGCGGTCGTTGTGCCGCGACACCGGCGAGGGTGGCGCGCAAGAGCGCCCGTCGTTCGTCGTTGTACGTGCACACGACAACGGAGAGGCGCAGCCGTGCACTCACGGGCGCCGAGGGTAGGAGGCTGAGAGTTCGATGACGAACTTCGAACCGATGGGCCGCGACTTGGGTGTGAACCTCGTGCGGCGTGCGTATGCCACACCGGCGTTCCACCGGCTTCTCCCTTGGCCCGTGGCGCTGGCGACGGTCCGCGTCCGAGCGGCGCGCCTCTGGAACGTGCCCGCCCTGCGCGAGCACGCGTACGAGTCGATGGCGTTCGTGCTCGGCGCGCTGGCGGACGATCGCGAGATCGAAGCCGCCGCTCGACGGTGGGTGTTCGAGACGGTGAAGCGCGACGAGCTCACGTGGCGCCCGTGGCAGACGACCCGCTTCCCGGTCGAGGGCGCCGAGACCTTGCGGCACCTCGCGCTGGCCAAGCGCGGCGCGATCGTGAGCTTCATCCACCACGGCCAGTACGGCGGGACCTTCGGCTCGCTGGCCCGCCAAGGCGTCCACTGCAACGTCGCCGTCCTGCCCCTGTTCTTCGAGGCGTGGAAGCCCGGCTACGACGGACTTCGCGATCGCCGGCACATCAAGACGGTGACCATGGGCGGCACGACGATCTTCTCGGCGAAGAGCTGCTTCGACCACATGTGCGACCTCCTCGCCGGCGGTGGCCACGTCGGCATCGCGAGTGACCTGCCCGGCAGCGCGCCGATGACGGTGCTCGGCCGGCGGGTGTCCGCCGCGTCGGGAGCAGCTCGGCTGGCGCTCGAGACCGGCGCCCCGATCGTGCCCGTCACGGCCCATCGCCACGGCGAGGCGCTGCAGGCACTCGTTGTCGGCACGCCGATCGAACCCGCGGGCAAGGATCTGCCGGCACTGCAGCAGGCGATCGCCGACGCGCACGAGCCGGCCTTGCGGGCGTGGCCCGAGGGCTTGATGGAGCCTCTCGAGCGCTGGCACCTCGTGGTGGACGCAGAAGCCTCGGCGGCATGACCACGATCGGCGTCGTCCTCGCGGCCGGAGCGGGCCGGCGGCTGCGGCCGCACACCGACACGGTGCCCAAGGCACTCGTGCCGATCGCGGACGACGTGACGATCCTCGACATCACGCTCGCCAACTTCGCCGTCGTCGGACTCACGGAAGTGGTCATCGTCGTCGGGTACCGCGGTGAACAGATCGTCGAGCGGGTCGCGCGCTACGAGGACCGCACGGGCCTCGCCATCACGATCGTCGACAACGACCGGGCGGAGTCGTGGAACAACGCGTACTCGCTGTGGTGTGCGCGCGCCCACCTCGGCCGCGGTGCGCTGATCGCCAACGGCGACACGTTGCACCCCGTCTCCGTCGAGCAGCAGCTGCTCGCGGCCGAGATCGACGACGGGCTCGTGCTCGCCGTCGACGCCGTGAAGGTGCTGGGCGACGAGGAGATGAAGGTCGACGTCGACGCCGAGGGCCGGGTCCATCGCATCTCGAAGTCACTGCCCCACGACGTGTTCGGTGAGTACATCGGCGTGTCGTACGTGCCGCCCGCCGCGACAGCGACGCTCGTCGACGCCCTCGAGCGCACGTGGCGGCGCGACCCGAACCTCTACTACGAGGACGCTTACCAGCTGCTGGCCGACGAACGCGTCGCGGTGCACGCCGAACCGGTGGGCACGGTGCCGTGGACGGAGATCGACGATCACGTCGACCTCGCCCGGGCGAAGGAGCTGGCGTGCCGCTACTAGCGCGCATGCTCGCCGCCCCGTTGCACGTCGACGTGCGCGCCGGCGCCCTCGACGACGTGCCGTCGCTCATCGCCGACGGTCGGCTCTCCAGCGACGGTCGGTTCGCGCTGGTGGTCGGCCCTGGCATCGGGCACGAGGTGATCGCGCGCATCGGCCACGCCGTCGCTCCCGAGTCGGTGTTCGTCGTCGAGGACGACCGCATCGAGACGGCCGACGGTCTCGCCGAGCGCATCCGGCACCGGCGCGTCGATGTCGTCGTCGCCGTCGGTGGCGGGCGCACGCTCGACGTCGCCAAGCACGCGTCGTCTCGCGTCGGCCTGCCGATGGTCGCCGTGGCCACCAGCCTCGCCCACGACGGGATCGCCTCGCCCGTGAGCGTGCTGTCGGTCGGCGGGAGCCGGGTGTCGTTCGGCGTCGCCATGCCCGTCGCCGTCGTGGTCGACCTCGAACTGGTCGAACGCAGCCCCGAGCGCCTGCTGCGCGCCGGCGTGGGTGATGTCGTGAGCAACCTGGGGGCCCTGGCCGACTGGCGCCTCGCGCAACAGGTGCGCGGCGAGTCGGTCGACGGGCTCGCCGCGTCGTTCGCCGGTGCCGCCGCCCGCGCCGTGCTCGACCAGCGGGGGCAGCTGACCTCACGGCCGTTCCTCGCCTGTCTCGCCGACTCGCTGATCCTCTCGGGCATGGCGATGGCGGTGGCCGGCACGAGCCGGCCCTGCAGCGGCGCGTGCCACGAGATCTCCCACGCCATCGACGAGCTGCACCCGAACACGGCCACGCACGGCGAGCAGGTGGCGCTCGGCGCGCTGTTCGCCTTCGTGCTGCGCGACGACCTGCGGACCGCCGAGGCGCTGGCGTCGTGCTTGCAGCGCAACGGCCTGCCGACGACGCCGGCGATGCTCGGGCTCAGCGACGCGCAGTTCGTCGAGGTCGTGCGGCGGGCGCCGTCGACGCGGCCGGATCGCTTCACGATCCTGGAGCACCTCGAGCCCCGGCGTGGCGATGTCGTCGCCGCCATCGACGTCATGACCGCGCTGTCGCGCAACGACGCAGCCGTCCTCCGGTGAGCGCACCGACCTGGGTCACGTCGGTCGACGTCGCCGACCGAGCGGTCCGCCTCGCGGTGCCGGAGCCCTATGCGCGCGTGCGCGTGCTCGTCTGTCATCGCGGCGTGCCGGTGCGCTTCCTCGACGCTCCGGTCGACGGTGACCGCGCGGTGACGATCGAGCGGCTCGAACAGGTGGACCCGGTGGCCCGACCGATGCTCGCCGGACGCATCTCGGTCGTGGTGTGCACGCGTGATCGCGCCGAGCTCCTCCCCGCGTGCCTGGATGCGCTGGCGGCCGTCGACGACGCCGACTTCGAGGTCGTCATCGTCGACAACTCGTCCTCCGGATCGGCGCGCGCCCCGTTCGATGCCACGGTCGGAGACGACCCGCGCTTCCGCTTGGTCGAGGAGCCGAGGCCTGGGTTGTCGCGTGCGCGCAACCGCGGGCTCGAAGTGGCGCGAGGCGTGGTCGTCGCGTTCACCGACGACGACGTGCGCGTCGACGGTGATTGGCTGCGCGGCATCCGGCTCGGCTTCGGCGACGACGCGCTCGTCGGGTGCGTCACCGGGCTCGTGCCGGCCGCGGCGCTCGACGATCCGGTGCAGGAGCTGTTCGACCGCAAGGTGAGCTGGAGCTCCTCGCTCGAACGCTGCCGCTACGGGATGCACGGCCCCGACTCGACCGGTGCGTTCCCCTACGACGCCGGGCGCTTCGGCACCGGTGCCAACTTCGCGGTGCGCACCGAGCTGATGCGTCGCCTCGGGGGGTTCGACGTCGCCCTCGGCGCCGGCTCCCGGGCGCGGGGCGGTGAGGACCTCGACGCGTTCGTGCGCGTCCTCGTCGAGGGCTACGACCTCGTCTACGAGCCACAGGCCATCGCGTGGCACGTGCATCGCGGGTCCGCCGATGAGCTGGCGAGCCAGGTCTACGCCTACGGCGTCGGCCTCTCGGCGTACATCACCAAGTTGCTCGTGGGTCCGCAGCGCTGGCGGGTGCTCCGTCGCGTCGCGCGTGGGGCCGCCGTCTTCCTGCGTGACAAGCAGGACGAGCAGGCGTCCGGGTTGCCGCGGTCGTTGCTCGTGCGCGAGCTGGCGGGCTGCCTCGTCGGCCCCTACGCGTACCTGCGGGGACGGTGGTCGTGCTGATCGAACGGCGTACGGAGGTGGCGTTGCCGCGCCAGGTGCGCCCGGGTGACGCGCTCGCCGTTCTCGTGACGGTGGCGCTGGTGGCGCTGGTCGGCTTGGACGTCCACTCCCCGGCGCGCACGGTCCTCGCCGTGGCGTTCGTGTTCTGGGTGCCGGGGTCGGCCATCGCCGCCTGGCTCCCGCGCCTGACGCCGGCGGAGCACCGCGGCGTCGCCGTCACCATGAGCCTCACCGTGAGCGTGCTGGCGCCCACCCTCGCCGTGTGGGTCCGTTGGTGGCACCCGACCGCGGTGTTCGGTGGCATCGCCGCGGCGTCGGTCGTCTCGCTCGTGCTCGCTCCTCGCGACCACGTGCGCAACCGTCGCCCACGCGTCTCGACCTCGTCGGCGGTCGTGATCGTCGTGGGTCTGACGGTTGCCGTTGCCGCGACGGCGACCGCGTTCGCGCAGCTGGCGCACCACGACCACGTCGTGGGCGAGTGGGGGCTGCTGCCGCAGTTGCCCGTCGTGTGGTTCGTCGCCGTGGCGGCACTGGCGATCGCGGGGATCGCCGCGTTCCGCGCCGGTGCGCTCGCCGGGATGGCGGAGTGCGTGGTGGTGCTCGTCGCCCTCCTGCACGGCACGACCGCGGTGGCGTACGCCGTGCCGCGATTCTCCTGGACGTACAAGCACCTCGGCGTCACCGACTACCTGCTGGCCCACGGGCACTTCAGCAAGAGCATCGACATCTACCACAACTGGCCGGGCTTCTTCTCGCTGGCCGCCTACCTGTGCAAGGTCGCCGGCGTCACCGATCCGATGACGCTGCTGCGCTGGTGGCCCGCGGTCATCGGGGTCGCCAGCGTGCTGGTCCTGCGGTTCTTCTTCGGCGCCCTCACCGACGACGGCCGGATCCTGTGGGGGAGCGTCACCATCTTCGTCGTCGCCAACTGGATCGGGCAGGACTACTTCTCGCCGCAATCGGTCGCCTTCGTGATGGGCTTCGGCGTCCTCGGGCTGCTCCTGCGCACGGTGGCGATCCCCGAGCGTGTGGAGTTCACGGTCGGTCGGCGCGAGCGGGCGGTCACCGCCGCGCTCGCGCTCCTCGCGTTCTTCGCGGTCACGTGCACGCACCAGCTCACGCCGTACCTGTTGCTCCCGGGCATCGTCATCGCGTCCGTGGTCGGGGGGATCCGCCCCCGCTGGATCGCCGGCGCCTGCATCGCCATCGCCCTGGCGTACGCGCTGCCGCGCTTCGGTTGGGTCCGCACCCACGGGGGTCTCGGGAAGACGAGCGTCGGTGACAACCTCAAGTCCCCGGCGGCCGCGCTGACCGGCACGGCGTGGAGCGTGACCGTGAGCAACTGGGCGAGCCGCCTGCTCACCGGATCACTCGCGCTCGCCAGCCTGCCGTACCTCGTGCGCTTCCGCCGCGACCGCTGGTGGATGCTGCTCCTCGTCAGCAACCTGGTGGGGCCGGCCTGCGTGCTCCTGGTGCAGGCGTACGGCAACGAAGGCATCCTGCGCACCGCGCTGTTCGCCACGCCGTGGATGGCCTTCTCGGCGATGTCGGTCGTCGTCGACGATCGAGTCGGTGTCGCGGTCGTCCGGCTCGGCCGGTCGCTGCTGTGGGGCGGCGCCGTGCTCGCCGGTGTCGCCCTGTTCGCGCTCGCGACGTGGGGCCTCGACGCTCGCTATCGCGTGGGCCCCGACGAAGTGCGGCTCGTGCGGACCTTCGAGCAGAACGCCCCACGCGGCGCCGTGCTCGCCCAGCTCGGCGGACAGCACCTGCCGATCCGCATGACGAGCCGCTACCCCGAGCTCCAGTACGCGGTGCTCACCCCGTTCCAGCGCAAGGGCGTGTCGGTCGACGCCGCGTTGCGGGAGCTCGAGGCGAGTGCCGGCCCCGTGGCGCGCCGCCGTGCCGTGTACGTCGCGTCGACCGCCGCCGCGGACGAGCTGTCGGCGCTGTTCGGGTACGGCGCCTCGGGTGCCTACGCGCGCCTGCGCGACGACATCCGGCACTCGTCGCACTGGACGCTCATCATCGACGAGCCCGGCACGCTGCTCGCCCGCTACCGCGGCTGATCAGCGCTGCCACACCCGCACGTAGTCGACGGCGGCCGTCGACGTGGCGGGTGAGGTGGGGGTGAGGAAGCGACCGGCGACTGCCAGGTTGGCCAGCAGGTACATGGGCTCGGCGGGCGTCGGCTGGTTCACCACGAACAGCGGCTTGCCGTCGAGGTACCACGTGAGCTTCGTCGGCTCCCAGTCGAGGCCGTAGGTGTGGAACCCGGCCGTGAGATCGGGCAGGCCGCTCGGGATGTCCTTGCGGAAGCGCCCGCCGGTGGGCGTGTGGTAGGTGAGCGCCAGGGCGTTGGGTGCCTGGCCGTAGCCCTCGAAGATGTCGATCTCGCCCCGGTGATCCCAGCGCACCGGCAACATCCACGCCGCGTCCCACATGGCCTGCCCGGGGGCGAGCTTCATGCGCACCTCGACGTAGCCGTACTGGAAGCTGAACGTCCGTCGGGACTGGATCATCCCCGACACGTAGTCGAACACCTTCGGCGTTCCGCGGTAGGTGCCGGTGGTGAGCTGGCGGCGAGCGGTCAGCAGCGCCGACCCGCCGGCCGGGACGACGCCGGAGGGCATGTACCACTCCTGCTCGTCGGGGTTGCCCTCGTTCGTGCAGCCGCGGCTCGAGGTCGGCCACCAGGGGTAGCAGGTGTCCCAGCCGATCTTCGGCGAGGAGAACTCGTCGTCGAACACGAGGCGGTGCGCGGCGGTCGGGGCCTGGGGAAGGAGGCTCGGACCGAGGATCGCGGCGTGGGCGTTCGCCCCGGCGGCGACGAACGCGACGGCGGACGCGATCGCCAGGGCCTTGGTCTTGAATCGCATGCTCGTCCTCAAGTTCGCGGTCTTCGTCCGGATCGACAGCTTTCGAGCGCTTCTTTAATGTCCGAACACCGCCTCCACCACTCGGGCGGCGGCGCGGCCGTCGTCGAGCGGTGCGAACGTGGCGCGGAACCGGTCGTAGCGCTCGGCGTCGACGCCGTCGGCGAGCTGCTTCTCGAGGGCGGCCGCCACCGCGTCGATGGTGCGCTCGACGGGCCCGGGTGCCTCGGCGAGGAGGTCGAAGCAGAAGCCGCGCTCGACGTCTCGGTACTGCTCGAGGTCGGGCACGTGCAGCACGATGGGCCGGCCGGTGACGGCGAAGTCGAACATGATCGACGAGTAGTCGGTCACCAGCGCGTCCGCCCGGGCCATGAGGTCGTTGACGTGCCCGTGCGCGCTCACGTCGCGCACGTTCGCGGGCAGGGCCGCGCCCCGCAGCGCGTCCACCTCGTGCTTGTGGAGGCGCAGGAGCAACGTGCGGGTCGGGCCGATGGCGTCGGCGAGCGTGCGGACGTCCTCGGCCAGCGCGGCGCGACGACCCGAGTCGCGCCACGTCGGCGCGAAGAGCACGGCCCCGTCGGGTGCGCACGGCTCCCGCACCAAGGAGTCGTTGCGGGGGTAGCCCACCTCCAGGATCGACCCGCGGTACGCGAACGCTCGGCGCAGGATCGGGGTGCTGAACGAGTTCTGGCTGACGACGTGGTCCCACAGCCGGCTGTTGCGGCGGAGGTGCCAGCGGTAGCGGCGGGCGTGCGGGTACGTGGGGTCGAGGACGTCGAGCCCGATGCGCTTCAACGGCGTCCCGTGCCACGTCTGGGTGACCGTGACCCCTGGCGCCTTCACGTAGTACAGGGGCAGGAGGTCGTTGACGACGAGGTGGCGGGCCCGCGCCAGCGCGGCGAGGTGGTCGCGGCTGTGCGGGGCGACGTAGGTCGCCCCCGGCGGCTCCTCGTTCCCGGGCGAGATCACCCACACGTGCTCGAACGGCGCGTCGCGCCGGAGCAGCTCCTCGTGGATCGCCCGCGGGCTGTCGGTGTAGCGGCCCCGCCAGGCGTCGTAGAGGACGAGCGGGCGGGCCATGGGGAGGAGATTCCGCATCGGCGGCCCCCGGCCCTGTCGGCGGGGCGAAGGAACCACGCCCCGTGGTGTCGAACACCCGCACGGTGGTACAGCGCCTGGACGCATGCCGCACGGCGGCGCCCCCGGGCGTGGCCGCTCGCGGGAGGTTCGGCGCCCGGGACTGGGCGCTGTTCGTCGCCGGCGCGGCCGTGAACCTGCTGGCCGTGGGCCGGTTGGTGGCCCAGGTCGTGGCCGCGCCGCACCACCTCGACGGGGCATCGCTGCTCGTGCTGGCGCCCGGTGCCCTCGCCATCGTGGCGTTCGAAGCGCGGTGGTTCAGCCTCCCCCTCATGCGGGCACCGGTGCCGCTCGACCCCGAGCCCGGTCTGCGGGTCGCAGTGGTGACCACGTTCGTGCCGGCCGTCGAGCCGGTCGCCATGCTGCGCCGGACGGTGCGGGCGCTCGTGGCCATGGACTACGCCCACGACACGTGGGTCCTCGACGAGGGCGACGACCCCGCCGTGCGGGCGATGTGCGACGAGCTCGGCGCGCGCCACTTCACCCGCCACGGCGTCGAGCGGTACCACCAGCCGTCGGGCCCGTTCGAGACGCGGTGCAAGCACGGCAACTACAACGCCTGGCTCGACGCGGTCGGCTACGACGGGTACGAGGTGATCGTCGGCTTCGATCCCGACCACATCCCCAAGCCCGAGTTCCTCGAGCGCACGCTCGGCTACCTCACCGACGAGCGCATCGGCTACGTCCAGGCGCCGCAGCTCTACTACAACCAGCCGGCCGGGTGGATCGCCCGCGGGGCCGCCGAGGAGACCTACGCCTACTACTCGTCGGTCCAGATGACGAGCTACGCCCTCGGCTACCCGATCGTGACCGGCTGCCACACCGTGCATCGCACCGCCGCGCTGCGCGAGGTCGGCGGCTACGCCCCCCACGAGGCCGACGACCTCCTCATCACGGTGCTGTACCGAGCCGCCGGCTGGGAAGGCGTCTACGTCCCCGAGATGCTGGCCGCCGGCCTGACGCCCACCGATTGGCGGGGCTACCTCGGCCAGCAGCGCCGGTGGGCCCGGTCGGTGCTCGACGTGAAGCTGCGCGCGTTCCGCCGGGTCGCCGGCGATCTCCCGGTGACCGAGCGCGTCGTTGCCGCGCTGCACGGCCTCTACTACCTGTACGGCATCAGCACGGCCCTCGGCATCGGCGTCCTCTCCGTCGGGCTGGCCACCGGCCGGCGCCCGCCCGTGCTGCCGGGGCCGTGGCGTTCCGGGCCCTCGTGCTGTGGGGCGTGCTCACCGGGTGCGAGCTGTTCCGGCAGCGCTTCTACCTCGACCGGCGAACCGAGTGGGGCCTGCACCTGCGGGCCGCGTTCCTGAAGTACGCCAAGTGGCCCTACGTGCTCCTCGCCTGCTGGGATGCGCGCACGCCCCGCGCCGAGGGCTTCGCCACCACCCCGAAGGTGCGCCTCCCCGGCCGCCGGCTGCTCGTCGTCCCCCACGGCGCGGTGATCGCCCTGGTGCTCGCGTCGGCCGCGGTCGGCGAGTGGTGCGGGCACCCGGTCAGCCCGCTGCTCGCCGGCCCGGCGGCGCTGGTCGTCGCCCTGTCGGCGGCGGCGATCGCCAGCGAGCACGCCGACGCGCCCGATCCCTACGACGACACCCTGGCCGCCGCGCGGGTCCCATGGAGCATGCAAGAACCTTGACAACATCGTTGTCAAGTTTGGCCACCGGTCCCCTAGACTGGTGCGCATGGCGTTCGACCCCAACCGCTGGACCATCAAGACCCAGGAGGCGTTCAACGGCGCGCTCGAAGCAGCGCGGTCGGCGAGCCATCCCGAGGTCACGCCCGACCACCTGCTGCAGGCGTTGCTGGCGCAGGCCGACGGCACCGTCGTCCCGCTGCTCCAGAAGGTGGGCATCGACCCGCGCGCGCTGCGGGCCACGGTCGAGGAGCGCCTCACCCGTCTGCCCCGGGCCTACGGCGCCGAGTCGGGCCTCTCCCGCCAGCTGCGCGACGTCGTCGAGCGCGCCGACAAGGCCCGCACCGACCTCCACGACGAGTACGTCTCGACCGAGCACCTGATCCTCGCCATGGCCGACCTCGTCGGCGCGTCGAACGAGGAGCTGCTGCAGGCGTTGCAGGCGGTGCGGGGATCGCACCGCGTCACGAGCCAGAACCCCGAGGAGAGCTACCAGGCCCTCGAGAAGTTCGGGCGCGACCTCACCCAGGCCGCGCGCGACGGGAAGCTCGACCCCGTCATCGGGCGCGACGAGGAGATCCGGCGCGTCATCCAGGTGCTCTCGCGGCGCACCAAGAACAACCCCGTCCTCATCGGCGAGCCCGGCGTCGGCAAGACGGCGATCGTCGAGGGCCTCGCCCGGCGGATCGTCGAGGGCGACGTCCCCGAGGGTCTGAAGGGCAAGCGCGTCATCAGCCTCGACCTGGCGTCGATGGTGGCGGGCGCCAAGTACCGCGGCGAGTTCGAGGAGCGGCTGAAGGCCGTGCTCAAGGAGATCACCGACGCCGGCGGCGACGTCATCACCTTCATCGACGAGATGCACACCGTGGTGGGCGCCGGCGCGGCCGAAGGCGCGATGGACGCCGGCAACATGCTCAAGCCGATGCTGGCGCGCGGCGAGCTGCGCATGATCGGCGCCACCACGCTCGACGAGTTCCGCAAGCACATCGAGACCGACCCCGCGTTGGAGCGTCGCTTCCAGCAGGTCTTCGTCGGCCAGCCCTCGGTCGAGGACGCGATCGCCATCCTGCGTGGCTTGAAGGAGCGCTACGAGGTGCACCACGGCGTGCGCATCCAGGACGCCGCGCTCGTCGCCGCCGCCGTGCTCTCCGACCGCTACATCACCGGGCGCTTCCTGCCCGACAAGGCGATCGACCTCATCGACGAGGCGGGGTCGCGGTTGCGCATCGAGATCGACTCGATGCCCACCGAGATCGACGTCGTCGAGCGCCGCATCCGCCAGCTCGAGATCGAGCGCGTGGCGCTCTCGAAGGAGACCGACGCGGTGTCGATCGAGCGGCTGTCCGCGCTCGACCGCGAACTCGCCGACCTGCGCGAGCAGTCCGACGGCATGAAGGTGCACTGGCAGGCCGAGAAGGAGGCCATCCAGTCGATCCAGTCGCTGAAGGAGGAGCTCGAGGCGAAGCGCTCGGAGGTCGAGCGCGAGCAGGACCTCAACCGCGCCGCGGAGATCCGCTACGGCCAGATCCCCGAGCTCGAGCGCAGCGTCGAGGAGGCCACCAAGCGCCTCGACGAGCTGCAGTCGGGCCAGCGCATGTTGAAGGAGGAGGTCGACGAGGAGGACGTCGCCGAGGTCGTCAGCAAGTGGACCGGCATCCCTGTCTCCCGCTTGATGGAAGGCGAGGTGCAGAAGCTCGTGCGCATGGAGGACGTGCTGCACGACCGCGTGGTCGGTCAAGACGATGCCGTGCGCGCCGTCGCCAACGCCATCCGCCGCTCACGCGCGGGTCTGTCCGATCCGCACCGGCCGATCGGATCGTTCCTGTTCCTCGGCCCCACCGGTGTCGGCAAGACCGAGCTCGCCCGCGCCCTCGCCGAGTTCCTGTTCGACGACGAGCACGCCATGACGCGCATCGACATGTCGGAGTACATGGAGAAGCACTCGGTGGCGCGGCTCATCGGTGCCCCGCCCGGCTACGTCGGTTACGACGAAGGGGGCCAGCTCACCGAAGCGGTGCGGCGCCGGCCCTACGCGGTCGTGCTGCTCGACGAGATCGAGAAGGCGCACCCCGACGTGTTCAACGTGCTGCTGCAGCTGCTCGACGACGGGCGGCTCACCGACGGCCAGGGGCGCACGGTCGACTTCACCAACGTCGTGCTGATCATGACGTCGAACCTGCCCGGCGAGCCACGCGACTTCTTCAAGCCCGAGTTCGTCAACCGCATCGACGACATCATCCGCTTCCGGTCGCTCACGGAAGACGACCTCGTCCGCATCGTCGACATCCAGCTCGCGTCGCTGGCCAAGCGCGTCGCCGCGCGTCGCCTGCAGCTCGAGGTCACCGACCGGGCCAAGCAGCAGCTGGCGCGCCAGGGGTTCGACCCGGTGTTCGGCGCCCGGCCGCTGAAGCGCCTGCTGCAGCAGCAGATCGGCGACAAGCTCGCCATGGCGCTGCTCGAAGGGCACTTCAACGAAGGCGAGACGGTCGTGGTCGACAGCGACGGTGAGGACATCGTCCTGCGCAAGCCGGCGGAGCTCACCACGGCCTGACCTTTGGGCGTTCGTTCGCGCGGTGTTGGGGCCCGCTTGATCCGCTTCCGTCAACGTTCCGGCATGTGCGCGCGCCGCGGTCGTCGTCTGGGCCACCGCTGACCGGCCCGGTCGCCGTCGACGGAGTCAAGGCGTCGCGATCCACCGAGATCGTGCGCCAGGTCGTCGCCCTCGCCGGCGGTGGCCTGCGCGGCGCGCGCCTCGGGGTGTGGGGGTTGCAGCCGCGCCACGGCCGTGGTGTCGGCGACTCGGCCGCGGTGGCCGTCGCCCGTCGCCTCGTCCTGGCGGGCGCCACCGTGTCCGCGTACGAACCGACGGCCGCGATGGCGCCGGGCGTCGAGCTGGTGGCCTCGCCCCTGCTCGCCGTCGACCGCGCCGACGTCCTCGTGATCCTCACCGCGTGGCCCGAGCTCGGGTTGGTCGACCTCGCCGACGTGCGCCGCGCGATGGCTCACCCGCGGCTCGTCGACGCGTGCGGCGTGGTCGACCGCGCCGAGGCCGAGGCGCTCGGCTTCGTCGTGGCGCCCACCTGCGGCAGACCACGCCGCGTGGCGGACACGGGCGCTCGTCGGCGCGATGTCCCGATTGCGTAGTTCGTGCGCGCTATGCGGCGCGTAGTCACCACGCTCCGTGTTGAGAGGGAGTTGGGAGCATCCCCCCTCGTCCGTTGAGCATCGGTCGTCACCCTCATGTCACTGCTGTCCGGCCCGGTGAAGGGATCGGGTCGGCAGGCGGGCGACATGTCGATCCGTCAGCTGCATTGGTCGCCTGGCTGACGGGGAGTGAGTGGCGAAACCGACGCCCTTGTGAAGCCATCCCAATCCCACAAGGAGACGTTGTGTTCAAGATCACGAAGAAGAAGGTCGCCGGTCTCGCCGTCGCCAGTGCCGTGCTGATCGGCGGTTCGGCCGCCTACGCCTACTGGACCTCGACCGGCACCGGTAGCGGCTCGGCCTCGGCCGGCTCGTCCAGCGGTCTCGACATCACCCAGACCGGTTCCGTCACGGGCCTCACGCCGAACGGGTCCGCGCAGACCATCCACTACACCGTCACGAACAACACCAGCGGCGCCGAGTACGTCGGCCAGGTGACCACGACCGTGGCCAGCGTGAGCTCGGGCAACGGGTCGGGCGAGGCCTGCACCGCCGGGATGTTCGCGGTCGTCGACGGCCCCGCCCTCGACCAGAACCTCCAGCCGAATGGCACCGCCTCCGGCACGGCGACGATCCAGCTCGTCGACGACGGCAACAACCAGGACAACTGCCAGGGCTCGACCGTCACCCTGGCCTTCGCGTCCAACTAGTCCCGCCAGTCGTTGTGGGGGACGTCGCTGCGGCGGCGTCCCCCGCAAGGGCTTCGCTCCGTGATCCACGTGAGGAGAACCGTGTTGAGGTTGGTGAAGACGAGGCGAGCTCGGATCGCAGCGGTGGGGGTCACCGTCGCGCTCGCGGGCACCGCAGGCCTCTTGGTGAACGCGGCGCTCGCCGCACCCAAGGCGCCGACGCCGGTGATCACGTCGACGACGCCCGCGAACGGCGCGCGCACGACGGCCACCTCGGCCACGTTCACGTTCACCGACCCGGCGAAGACGCCGAGCTTCCAGTGCTCGCTCGACGGCGCGACCGCCGGTGCTTGCACCTCACCGAAGACCTACAGCGGTCTGGCCGCCGGCACGCACACGTTCCAGGTCACGGCGACGGCGGCGGGCAACGCCACGAGTGAGGCGGCGGCCCGCACGTGGACCATCGACCTGAGCGCCCCCACCGTCGCGTTCACCTTCCCGACCAACGGCGGGGCCTACCGGCCGAGCGCCTACGCCGCCGGCTGCGCCAGCAAGCTCTGCGGCACCGCCTCCGACCCAGCCGGCGTCTCTGCCGTGCAGGTCGCCGTGCAGGACACCGCCACCAGCAAGTACTGGAACGGTGGCAGCTGGGTGACCAGCTCGACGCCGGTCCTGCTCTCGGCCACGGGCACGACCTCGTGGTCCTACGCCTTCTCGCCGGCGGCCAACGGCAGCTACCGCGTGTACGTGCGGGCCACCGACGCCTTGGGCAACCAGACGCCGGCGCCGGGCACGACGATGTCGTTCGTCGTCGACAGCACGCCCCCGCCGGTGCCGACGATCTCGAGCGGGCCGGCGGACGTGATGAGCACGCCGGACGCCACCTTCCAGTTCGCCGACAGCGCGAGCAACGTGACGTTCCAGTGCACGCTCGACGGCGCGACGTCGTCGTGCGGGCCGAACACCATCACGTACAAGAACCTCGACGACAAGGTCCGCCACTGCTTCACGCTGACCGCCGCCGACTTGGCGGGGAACGTGAGCAGCCCGACGACCCCCTGGTGCTGGGTGATCAGCACGAGCAAGAGCTTCACCATCACCGGTGACGCTCCTGGCTTGTTCGCTCCCGGCGCGCCGGCGCAGCCGCTCGACCTCTCGGTCACGAACCCGAACAGCTTCGACATGAAGCTCCTGAGCGTGACGGTGACGGTGACGTCGAACACGGCCACGTGCCCGAGCAGCTCGTTGCAACTGGCGCCGAGCCCGTACGTGTCGGGCACCACGTTCACGTTCCCGAACCCGCTGACGCTCACCAAGAGCTCGACCAGGACGCTGTCGCAGCTCGGGACCACGGTGTCCCAGCGGCCGGCGCTGCAGATGCCGGACACCGGCACGAACCAGGACAGCTGCAAGAACGCAACGTTCACGCTCACCTACACCGGAACTGCGAGCAAGGCATGAAGCGCATCGGGAAGTTCGTGATCGCCACGCTGGTGTTCGCGGCCGTCGCCGGGCTCTCCGGCTTCGCGTACGCCTACTGGACCGCCCCGGGCACGGGGTCGGCCGTCGCCACGACCGGGACGATGACCACGGTCACCATCCTCGGCACGACCACGGCCGCCGATGCCGGCAGCTCGAAGCTGCATCCGGGCGCGACCGCCGACGTCGTGCTGCGGGTGCACAACCCCAACCCGTTCGCCGTGCACGTCGTGAGCGTCACCTCGCCCGGAGGCATCACCGGGTCGGGCGGCGTCGGTTCGTGCCCGACCCCCGGTGTGACGTTCACGTCGCCGTCGACGGTGGCGGACATCCCCCCGGGTGACAGCACGGTCGTGCTGGCCGGCGCCGCCTCGATGCTCGGTACCTCGAGCTCCGGTTGCCAAGGCGCAACCTTCCAGATCCCTGTGACCCTGACGGTGAAGGCATGAACAAGCCCGCGCTCCCGAGCTTCGCCACCGGCCGGCGGATCCGGCTCCTCCTCGCCGCGGCCCTCGGCATCCTGTTCGCCGCCGGCGTCGGCATGGCCGTCGCGTCGTGGATGACCAGCGACAGCTCGCACAACGCCATCGCCGTCGCTGACAGCCTCTCCGCCCCCACGGCGGCGACGGCCACGCCCACGAACGCCAACGCCATCCAGGTCAGCTGGTCCCTCCCCGCGCAGCAGCTTCCGGCCGCCCAGTACACGGTCACCCGCACCAGCGGGCCCGGCAGCGGAACCGTCGTGTGCACGATCAGCGGCTCGTCGTGCAACGACTCGGGCCTGACGGGCGGCACCGCGTACGGCTACTCCGTCGTCGCCGCCCTCTCCAACTGGCAGTCGGCGGCGAGCACCGCATCGTCGACCACGCCGAAGGGTGACCAGACGATCAGCTTCGGCGCGCTGGTGGACAAGTCGTTCGATCAGGGTCCCGTCTCGGTGAGCGCGACGGCGTCGTCGGGGCTGCCCGTGACGTTCAGCTCCGCAACGTCGTCGGTGTGCACGGTGTCGGGCTCGACGGTCACGTTCGTGACGGTCGGCACGTGCACGGTGAACGCCGATCAGTCCGGCAACGCCAACTGGAGCGCAGCGCCTCGGGTGGCGCAGTCGTTCACGGTCAGCAAGGGCAACCAGACGATCGCCTTCGGTGCGCTGGTGGACAAGTCGTTCGATCAGGGTCCCGTCTCGGTGAGCGCGACGGCGTCTTCCGGTCTGTCGGTCGCGTTCACGTCGGCGACGTCGTCGGTGTGCACGGTGTCGGGTTCGACGGTGACGTTCGTGACCGTGGGTACGTGCACGGTGAACGCCGATCAGAGCGGGACCAGCAACTGGAACGCGGCGCCGCAGGTGGCGCAGTCGTTCACGATCAGCAAGGGCAACCAGACGATCGCGTTCGGTGCATTGACGGCCAAGTCGTTCGATCAAGGTCCGATCACTGTCACCGCGACGGCCTCGTCGGGGCTGCCCGTGAGCTTCACGTCGGCGGCGTCGTCGGTGTGCACGGTTTCGGGTTCGACGGTGACGTTCGTGACGGTCGGTACGTGCACGGTC
>Ga0070671_100001255_pt1 | contig 19012 bp, 13 predicted proteins | sample KBSS73metaG_FD_65341 | JGI IMG/M metagenome (GOLD analysis project Ga0070671, IMG submission 65341) | Switchgrass rhizosphere microbial communities from Kellogg Biological Station, Michigan, USA - KBS S7-3 metaG | ecosystem: Host-associated > Plants > Roots > Rhizosphere > Soil ...
CGTCGTCGGCGTCGGCGAAGCGGCGCAGCGCGCCGCAGCCGGCGAGCTCGCCGTCGACATAGGCGAGCAGGAGCTGCCCCGACGGCGGCGCGTACTCCCCCGGCAGCGACGCGATCTCGGCATCGAAATTCTGGAAGCACAGGTCGACGTCGAGGCTCGCCGCGTACTCGCGAAAGATCGCCGCGGTGCTCGCGAGCTCGGCGTCCGTGGTCGGCCGACGCAGCTCGATCCTGGGCGCTTTCGCCCGCCGACTCGCCGCCACTCGCGCCATCCGCCGCTCTTCTCCTGTCCTTCGACACCCGACAATAACCGCAAAGCCGACGCCTGCCGGGCGAATTGCAACTGACGCTACCATCGGCGCGCCTGAACGGCGCCGCCGGCGCCGTCGCGTGAACTCGCCGGCTCGTTCCCGACATGTCGCCCCAATTCGCCATCTTCGTTCGCCGCCTCGGCGTCCTTGCCGCGCTGCTGGCGCTGATGCCGGTCGGCGTCGCCCAGTCGACGCGAAGCGCCGACGAGCCCGACGCCGGCGGCACGTTCACGACGCCCGGATATCCGGCGCGCAACGCGTCGCCGGGTGGCGCGACGGGCAGCGGCAGCGCGACCGGCGCCAACGCCGGCACCCCCGCCCCGGCGGGCACCCGTCCGGGCAGCAACGGCAACACCGGCGCTGGTTCGCGCAACGGCCGCGACGCGACCACCGACTTCCCGCGCCGGGCCGAGCCGGCACCGCCGCCGCGGCCGAACGAGTTCCAGCGCTTCGTCGAAAGCGCGACCGGCCGGCTGCTGCCGATCTTCGGCGCCGGCTTCTTCGCCGACGCCGCCGACACCTTCCTCTCGCTCGACAACGTTCCGGTCTCGGCCGACTACACGATCGGCCCCGGCGACGAGATCGTCACCCGCGCCTGGGGCTCGATCGACGTCGACTACCGCAGCACCGTCGATCGCAACGGCATGCTCAACCTGCCGAAGGTCGGCAGCTTCAACGTCGCCGGCGTCAAGGCCGCGGATCTCGAAAAGAACCTGCGCGCCCAGATCGGCCGGCTCTTCACCAACTTCAATCTGTCGGTCTCGCTCGGCCAGCTGCGCGGCCTGCGCGTATTCGTCGTCGGTCCGGCGCAGCGGCCGGGCGTGGTGACGCTGTCGAGCCAGTCGACCATGCTGTCGGCGGTCGTCGCCGCGGGCGGGCCGAGCCCGGCGGGGTCGATGAGGAAGATCCTGCTGCGCCGCGAAGGTCGCGTCATCTCGGAGCTCGACGTCTACGAGTTCCTGGTCCAGGGCGACAAGTCGAAGGACGTCCAGCTTGCGGCAGGCGACGTCGTCGTCTTCCAGCCGGCGGGGCCGCGCGTCGCGCTCACCGGCTCGATCGACACGCCGGCGATCTACGAGCTGAAGAGCGCGCAGGAGCCGCTGCGCGAGCTGCTTCGCTACGCCGGCGGCGCGCCGGTGCTCGCCAACCCGAACCGTGTCCAGCTCGAGCGGATCGACCCGGCGCAGCCGCTGGCGACGCGCTTCGTCGAGACCTTCCGTCTCGATGCGGCAGGCCAGCAGAAGCAGCTGCGCGACGGCGACGTCGTCACGCTGCTGGCGATCTCGCCGCAGTTCGCCAACGCGGTGACGCTGAAGGGCCACGTCGCCCAGCCGCTGCGCTATCCGTTCACGCCGGGGATGCGCATCCGTGACCTGATCCCCGATCGCGACGCGCTCATCACGCCCGACTTCTATCGAAGGAAGAACCTGCTCGTCCAGGCGATCGACGACGACGATCGACTGCGCCTGCGCGAAGAGGTCGACCGCAGCGCCGACGGCTCCACCCGTGGCGGGCGCAGCTCGGCCGAATTCGCGCAGAGCGTGAGCGGCGCGCCGGCGCCGCGCAGCGACGTGCGCACCGGCGCGGCGAACGACGCTCGCGGCGATCGCCAGGGCAGCGACCGCGCCGCGAGCGATCGCACGCCCGCCGAGCGCGAGCGCAGCGCGATCCGCGAGGAAGACCGCGCCGCGGCGATGCGCGCCCGGCGCACGCCCGCCGCCCTTTTCGACGAGCTCAACTGGGATTACGCGACGATCGAGCGGCTGAACTCCGACCTGACGACGCAGGTCATCGCCTTCAACCTCGGCAAGGTCGTCCTGCAAGGCGACGAGGCGAACAACATCGCGCTCGCGCCCGGCGACGTCGTCACCGTCTACAGCCAGAAGGACGTCCGCGTCCCGGTCGCGCGCCAGACCCGCCTGGTCTCGCTCGAGGGCGAGGTCAACGCACCGGGCATCTACCAGCTCCAGCCGGGCGAGACGCTGCAGGGTCTGCTCACGCGGGCCGGCGGCTTCACGCCGCAGGCCTACGTGTACGGCCTCGAGCTCAGCCGCGAGGAGACGCGCGCGCGCCAGCGCGAGAACCTGGCTACGGCGATGAACCGGCTGGAAGCGCTGTCGGCGGTGCAGGCGGCGCGCGACGCGGCCAACCGGCGCGACGATCCCACCGGCGCGGCATCGAGCACCCTCGTCAGCAGCGCCGCCACCCGGGCGCAGCTGTCGCGGCTGTCGCGCATCCAGCCGAACGGGCGGATCGCGCTCGAGCTGACCCCTGACATTCGCACCCTCGACTCGCTGCCCAACCTGCCGCTCGAGCACGGCGATCGCATCAGCGTTCCGCCGCGGCCGGGATTCGTGACCGTCGCGGGCGCGGTCGTCAACAACAACGCCTTCGTCTGGAAGCCCGACCGCACGGCCGGCGATTACCTTCGCCTGGCAGGCGCCGACGAGGCCGCCGACACCGACAACATGTTCATCCTGCGCGCCGACGGCACGGTCAGCAGCGCCGCCGACCGGCGCGGCTTCTTCGGCCGCGGCGGCCTCGAGTCGCAGATCCTGCATCCGGGCGACGCGCTGGTCGTGCCGAACCAGCTCGACTTCGAGACCTGGGGCCGCGCCTTGGTGCGCAACCTCAAGGACTTCGCGCAGATCTTCTCCGGGTTCGGCATCGGCATCGCTGCCATCAACTCCATCCGCAATCCCTGACGCGAATGCTCAGCGCCGACTCGACCACGCCGCTGGCAGCCGCCCAGTCGCTCTACGACAGCGACGACGACGAGCCCTCGGTCACGCTGACCGAGGTCTTCACCTGGCTCGGCGAGAAGAAGGCGCGGATCGGCGCCTTCACGCTCGGCGTCGCCCTCGTCTCGGTCGTCCTCGCGCTGCTGATGCCGCCGATCTTCACGGCGCGCACCACCTTCCTCGCCCCCGGATCTCAGCAGCAAAGCGGCTCGGCAGCCGCGCTCGCCGCCCTCGGGAGCCTCGGCGGGATTGGCGGCACGCTGGGCGCCAAGACGCCCGACGATCTCTATGTCGCTCTCCTCAAGAGCGACAGCGTCGTTCACGGCCTCGACAAGCGATTCAACCTCAAGGCGCATTACGAGGCCGACAGCTACGAGACGCTGCGCCGGATCCTGCCGACCTATGTTCGCGTCAGCGCCGATAAGAAGAGTGGTGTGATCAGTGTCGAGGTCGACGACAAGGACCCGCAGTTCGCCGCCGACCTCGCCAACGCGCACGAGGTCGAGATCACGCATCTGCTCGCGCGCTTGGCCGTCTCCGAAGCGCAATTGCGGCGCACCTTCTTCGAGAAGCAACTGCAAGACACCAAGGAAAACCTCATTAAGGCCGAGCAGTCGCTGCGGTCGGTGCAGGAGAAGTCGGGCGTAATCGTCCTCGACAAGCAGGCCGAGGCGCTGATTACCGGCGCCGCGCTGCTGCGCGCACAGATCACCGAGCGCGAGGTCCAGCTGAAGGTGCTGCGCACTTCGGCGACCGAGCAGAACCCCGAGGTCATCCGTCTTGGCTCCGAGCTGCGCGCGCTGCGCGGCGAGCTGGCGCGAATGGAATCGACGAACGGCGGCACCGCGGGCAGCGCGGTCGACCTGCCGGTCGGCAGGATTCCCGAGGCAGCGATCGACTACGTTCGCGCCCGCCGCGAGCTCAAGCTGCAGGAGACCCTGCTCGAGGGAATGATCAAGCAGTACGAAATTGCCAAGCTCGATGAAGCCAAGGAAGGCCCCGCGTTGCAGCAGGTCGATGTGGCACTGGTCCCCGATCGCAAGTCCCGGCCCGCACGCGCTCTGATCGTCCTCGCCAGCACCTTGGCCGCGTTGCTGCTCGCGTCGACGTGGGTCGTCGCGCGCCGCTACGCCGAAGTGCGTCGGGTCAACGATCCGGCCGCCGTGACGGCGTGGCGCCGGCTCGTCAGCGCCTGGAGCTTCAGGCGCTGAGCTGGGCCGGCCGCGGTGCGGAGAGAACGACCGTGCCGCGCGGCGAGCTGAGCCGCACGACCAAGGGCGAGCTCGGCACCGCGATGAGTGCCTGCGGCGCGTCCGCTGTCGGCGCCTGATCGGCGAGCTGCGCGACCCACCGCGGCACGACGGCGCCGACCTGCAGCGATTCGATCGTCACGCCGCTTGCCGGCAGCGAGTCGCCCGGGTGCTCGGCGCCCCACTCGATCCAGAGCGGCATCGCGCCATCGCCGGGCCGGCGGCCATCGGCCGGCAGGGTAATGCGCCAGCGCAGCAGGCCGCGCGGCGTCATCCGCTCGGCGGCGACGATCGGCCCGGGATCGTGACCTTCGCCGAGCAGCTCGGCGACGGTGGCCTCGAGATTGTGGCTGCGCACGACCCAGTGGACGAGGCGCGGCTCGAAGAGCGCGGCCTGCAACGAGGCGTCGTCGAGGTCGAACCAGCGCGGTCGCGCCGGCGCCGCGGCATCGGGATCGATCGCGATCAGCTCCAGGTACGCTTTCGGATGGCGCGCCGACGAGACGGCGAGCAGCGCGTTGTGGGTTCCCATCAGCGCATGGCGACCGCCGGGCGCCGCGCTGACGCCCAAGGTCGCTTCGCACCAGTCGCGGCCCTGCGCGAGCGTCCGGCAAGCGACCACGAGATGGTCGACGGCGATCGCCGGGTCCCTGACGGTGCGACTCACAGGTCGAAGGCGATCGCCGGATCGTTGACGGCGCGACTCACAGGTCGACGACGATCGCGGGACGGGTCGCGGCGCCGCTCACAGCTCGACGTCGCCGCGGATGCAGGTCACGGTCTCGCCGCCGACCCAGACGGTTCCGCCTTCGCGGACGATGCGGACGCGGCCGGCGCGGCCGAGGCGTGTTCCCTGCGCGGCGAGATAGTGCTCGGGGGCGCGGCCGGTCGCGATCAGCCATTCGCCGATGCCGGCGTTGAGGCTGCCGGTGACCGGGTCCTCGTAGAGCGACGGTCGGCCGACGAAGCCGCGCACCTCGAACGCGCACGCGGCGCCGGCCGGATGCGGACCGACGACACCGATCGACGCGAATCGCTTCATCCGCGCCGCGTCGGGCTCGAGGGCAAGGACGGTCGCCGCGGAATCGAGCAGAAGCGTGAGCCAGTTCGGGCCGTTCCTGAGCGATTGGGACGCGACGACGCGCTCCCGGCTCGTGCCGAGCGCGGCGGTGATCGCGTCGAGCTCGCTGACGTCGATCTCGGCGCGCGCCAGCGGCGGCGCCGCGAAAGCGCGGCCGGCGCCGTCGCGACGGAGTTTCACGAGGCCGACCTGGCACTGCTGGACGACCTCGCCCGTCGATCGCGGCCGGCCGCCGCGTTCGAGCCAGGCGTGGCAGCTGCCGAGCGTCGGATGGCCGGCGAAGGGAAGCTCGCCACCCGGCGTGAAGATGCGGACGCGATAGTCCGCGCCCGCATCGGTGGGAGCAAGCAGGAACGTCGTCTCGCTGAGATTCGTCCAGCGCGCGAACGCCTGCATTCGTTCGTCGTCGAGCGAATCGGCGCCGTGGACGACGGCGAGCGGATTGCCGAGCAGCGTGCTGGCGGTGAAGACGTCGACCTGGGTGAAGGCGAAGCGGCTCATGGCGCGACCTCGGCGCGTCGCGCCGCGGCGCTCGTCGGGCCCGCCTTGGCGCGCTCGTCGTGCAGGTCGCGCAAGGCGGCGGCGACGGCGGCGATGCCGCGCTCGATGAGATCGGCGCCGACGGTGACGAACGACAGCCGCAGCGTGTTCGCGCGCGGCGCGGCAGCGAAGAACGGCGCGCCCGGGACGAAGGCGACGCCGCGCGCCACCGCCTTGACGAGCAGCGCCTCGCTGTCGACGCCCTCGGGCAGCTCGACCCAGAAGAACATGCCGCCGCCCGGCATCTGCCAGCGGCACGCGAGCGGCCCGCTGGTCGGCAGATGGGCGGCGAGCGCCGCCTGCATCGCGTCGCGCTGGATTCGATAGCGGCTGCGGATCGTCGGCACGTGCGCGTCGAGGAAGCCCGAGCGCACGATCTCGTGGACGATGCGCTGGTTGAATCCCGGCGTGTGCAGGTCGGCGGCCTGCTTGGCCTGGACCATCTTGGCGAAGACCGGCTCCGGCGCGATCGCGTAGCCGAGCCGCAAGCCGGGCGCGAGCACCTTGGAGAAGCTGCCGAGATAGATCGTGCCGTCGCGCCAGTGCGTCGCGATCGGCGCCGGCGGCGCCTGGTCGTACCAGAGGTCGCCGTACGGGTTGTCCTCGACGATCGGCACGCCCTCGCTCGCGGCCGCGCGCGCGATCGCGGCTCGGCGCGGCGCGTCGATCGAGCGGCCGCTCGGGTTCTGGAAGTTCGGCAGCACGTAGAGGAAGCGCGCACCGGCCGCGCTCGCGGCGAGCGCCTCGGGCAGCGGCCCGCCGTCGTCGCAGGCGACGCTCACGAACTCGGGCTCGTACGGTACGAACGCCTGCAGCGCGCCGAGATAGGTCGGAGACTCGACCGCGACCCGGCTGCCGGCGTCGATCAGGGCCTTGCCGACGAGGTCGAGCCCCTGCTGCGAGCCGGTGGTGATGAGAACCTGCGCCGCGCTCACCGCGAGCCCATGGCGCGCCATCTCCTCGGCGACCCATTCGCGCAGCGGCGCGAAGCCTTCGCTCGCCGCGTACTGGAGCGCCTCGCGCGGCGTGTCGCGCAGGACGCGGGCGGTCGCGTCGCGAACGGCCTCGACCGGAAACGTCAGCGCCGACGGCAGGCCGCCGGCGAGCGAGATGATTCCCGGCAGCTCGGTGAGCTTCAGGATCTCGCGGATCGCCGAAGGGTTCATCCGCGCCGTTCGCGCGGCGAGCTGCCAGGGAGAAGGAGGTCGGGTCGAAGCCATGGCGATCTCGATCGAGGCCGGCGTGTCGGCGCGGGGCGGCCTGCCAGTGTAGAGGTCAAGCTCGAAGCGAGTCGTCAAGGCGCGCCGAGCACCTCCCAGCGCTCGAGCGCGGCGAGCAGCTCGTCGTCGATCTGCGCATAGCGCATTTGCGCCGCCTCGGCCCGCACCGGGTCCTCGGCGTAGAGCTCGGCGCTCGCGAGCAGCGCGGCGAGGTCCTTCTGCTCCGCCTCGAGCGCCTCGATCCGCGCCGGCAGGGCATCGAGCTCACGCTGTTCCTTGTAGCCGAGCTTGCGCGGCTTGGCCCGTGCGGCGGCCGCGGGGGGCGCACCGGCACCGGCGCCGCCGGCAGCGCGAGCGACGCTCTTCTCGCCCGTTGTCCCCGTCGCGCCCGTCGCCCCCGTCGCCGCGCCAATCCCGCCGGTTGCGCGCTGTGCCGCGCCCTGGGACCCTGACGACGCGCCCTTGGCCCTCGACGTCGCGCCGTTGGCGACCGGCGCGGGCCGGTCGGCGCCGGCGCGCAGGATCGCTGCGCGCTCCTTCTGCGCCTTCCAGTCCTCGTACCCGCCTTCGTATTCGCGCCAAAGCCCCGGCGCGACGTCGCCCTCCCAGGCAATCGTACTGGTGACGACGTTGTCGAGGAAGCGCCGGTCGTGGCTGACCAGGAAGACCGTGCCGGCGTAGCTTTGCAGCAGCTCCTCGAGCAGCTCGAGGGTGTCGATGTCGAGGTCGTTGGTGGGCTCGTCGAGCACGAGCACGTTCGCCGGCAGCGCGAGCAGGCGGGCGAGGAGGACGCGGTTCCGCTCGCCGCCCGAGAGCGTCCTGACCGGCGAGTTGGCGCGCGCCGGCGAGAACAGGAAGTCGGCGAGGTAGCTCATGACGTGCTTCCTGCCGCCCGCCGTCTCGACCCACTCGCTGCCCGGACTGACGCTGTCGGCGAGCGTCGCGTCGAGGTCGAGCGCGCTCCGCATCTGGTCGAAGTACGCGACCTCGAGGCGCGCCCCCTGGCGCACCGACCCCGACGTCGGCTGCAGCTCGCCGAGGATGAGCTTGAGCAGCGTCGTCTTGCCGGCGCCGTTCGGGCCGATCAGGCCGACCTTGTCGCCGCGCAGGATCGTCGCCGAGAAGTCCTTGACGATGAGTCGCGGCGCGGCGCGGCCCGATGCGCCCGCAGCCGGTGCCGGGCCGCCCCGAGGCGGCTGCGCGCCCGCGTCGGGGGCAGGCATCGCGGCTGCCGTGGGGGCACCATAGATCATCGAGATGTTCTTGATATCGGCGACGATCTTGCCGCTCGGGATGCCCGCGTCGGCGTCGAGGCGGACGCGACCGAGCGACTCGCGCCGCGCTGCGCGCTGCGCGCGCAGCGCCTGCAGGCGCTGGACGCGGCCGACGCTACGCGTCCGCCTCGCCTCGACGCCCTTTCTCACCCAGACCTCCTCCTGCGCGAGCAGCTTGTCGGCACGCGTGCTCGCCAGAGCTTCGGCGGACAGCTCGTCGGCCTTCCTCGCCTCATAGGCCGCGAACGCGCCCGGGTAGCTGCGCAGCACGCCGCGATCGAGCTCGACGATCCGCGTCGCGACCGCGTCGAGAAAGGCGCGATCGTGCGTCACGACCATGACGCTGCCCTTGAAGCCGGCGAGCAGCTCCTCGAGCCAGGCGATCGAGTCGAGGTCGAGGTGGTTGGTCGGCTCGTCGAGAAGCAGCACGTCGGGGACGGCGACGAGGGCGCGCGCGAGCGCGACCCGCTTCTTCGTTCCGCCCGAGAGCTCGGCGATCGTCCGCGCGCCGTCGAGGTGGAGATGCGAGAGCGTCGTCTCGACGCGCTGCTCCCAGTTCCACGCGTCGAGCGCCTCGATCCGCGTCTGCAGCGCGTCGAGGTCGGCGCCCTCGGCATGGGCTTCGTAGGCATCGCGGACGACGCGCGCTTCGGCGACGCCCTCGCCGACGGCGTCGAACACCGTGCCGGCGTCGTCGAACTGCGGCTCCTGCGGAACGTAGCGGATGCGCAGGCCCTGCGTCTGCTGCAGGAGGCCGTCGTCGAGCTTCTCGAGCCCGGCGATCACCTTCAGCAGCGACGACTTGCCGGTGCCGTTGCGACCGATCAGGCCGATTCGCTCCCCGGCCTCGAGCGACAGCGATGCACCATCGAGGAGAGCGACGTGGCCGTAGGCGAGATGCGCCGCGGACAGCGAGAGAACGGCCATGGGGGCGGGACAAAGGGTCGATTATTCCAGCGCGCGGTGACCGCGCGCGACGGCGTCAGCCTCGCCTCAGGCGAGCTCGCGCTCGAGCGCGTCGACGAATGCCCTGGCGACGTCGAAGCCGGACTGGTCGGTGATCTCCTGGAAGCCGGTCGGGCTCGTCACGTTGATCTCGGTCAGGCTGTCGCCGATGACGTCGAGGCCGACCAGGAGCAGGCCGCGCGCGGCCAGCGTCGGCCCGAGGGCTTCCGCGATCTCGCGATCGCGCGCGCTCAGCGGCTGCGCGACGCCCTTGCCGCCGACCGCGAGGTTGCCGCGGATCTCGCTGCCTTGCGGGATCCGCGCCAGCGCGTGCGGCACCGGGACGCCGGCGATGACGAGGATCCGCTTGTCGCCCGCCGTGATCTCGGTGAGGTAGCGCTGCGCCATCACCGTCGTCGTGCCGTTGCGGTTGAGCGTCTCGGTGATGCTGCCGAGGTTGAGGCCGTCCGCGCCGACGCGGAAGATTCCCATCCCACCCATGCCGTCGAGCGGCTTCAGGACGATGTCCTTGTGCTCGCCGTGGAAGCGCTTGATCGCGGCCTCGTCGCGGGTGACGATCGTCGGCGCGATGTAGTGCGGGAACTCGAGGATCGCGAGCTTCTCCGGGTGGTCGCGCAACGCCCGCGGCGAGTTGAACACCCGCGCGCCCTCGCGCTCGGCCTGCTCGAGCAGATGGGTCGCGTAGAAGTATTCGCTGTCGAAGGGCGGGTCCTTCCTCATCAGCACCGCGTCGATGTCGGCGAGCGCCATCGGCGCCGGCGTGGCGGTCTCGACGAACCAGGCCGCGCTCGACGGCGCCGCCAGCGCGATCGGGCGCACCTTCGCGCTGACCCTGCCGCCGCGCTGCCAGACCAGATCCTTCGGCTCGCACGCCAGGAGCGCGTGGCCGCGTGCCGCTGCCTCGCGCATCATCGCGAACGTCGTGTCCTTGTAGGTCTTGAAGGTCTCGAGCGGATCGGCGACGAAGAGCAGCTTCATTGTCATCTTCATATCTCGACCTTGGAGCCGAGCTCGACGACGCGGTTGGTCGGCAGGCGCAGGAAGTCGGCGGCCGCCGCGGCGTTGCGGTGCATTCCCGCGAACAGCTTCTCGCGCCAGTCGGCCATGCCGCCGCCGAGCGTCGGGATGACGATGTCGCGCGACAGGAAATACGACGTGTCCATGTCCTCGACCATGCAGCCGGCCGAGCGCATCTGTTGCAACGCCTTCGGAACGTCGGGCTCGTCCTTGAAGCCGAAGTGCAGGCCCACCTGCCAGCAGTCGTTGCCGAGCGGCGTCATCTCGCAGCGCTCGGACGAGGGGATCCACGGCACCTCGTGGTGGCGCACGTTGACGAAGAGATTGGTCTCGTGCAGGACCTTGTTGTGCTTGAGGTTGTGGAGCAGCGCGTTCGGCGTCAGGCCCTGGTCGCTGGAGAGGAACACCGCCGTCCCGGGAACGCGAGTCGGCGGGCTGAGAAAGACTGACTCGAGAAAGCCGGCAAGGTCGATCGAATCGCTGCGCAGGCTCTCCGACATCAGCCGGCGCCCCTGCTTCCAGGTCATCATCAACGTGAACATCATGACGCCGATGAGGAGCGGGAACCAGCCACCGTCGATGATCTTGACGAGGTTGGCGGCCAGGTAGGTGAAGTCGACGACGAAGAAGAACCCGGTCGCGCCGATCGCGACCGCCCACGGGAACTTCCAGCCGTAGCGGACGACGAAGAAGGTCATCGTCGTCGTGATCAGCATGTCGATCGTCACCGTGATGCCGTAGGCGGCGCCGAGGTCGTCGCTCGAGCCGAACAGGACGATGGCGAGGACGACTCCGCAGAACAGGCTCCAGTTGACGAACGGAACGAAGACTTGGCCGGTCTCCATCACGGAGGTGTGCTGGATGCGCAGGCGCGGCAGGTAGCCGAGCTGGATCGCCTGCTTGGTCACCGAGAACGCCGCCGTGATGAGCGCCTGCGAGGCGATCACCGCGGCGCAGGCGGCGAGGACGATCATCGGATAGAGCGCCCAGCCCGGCACCATCTCGAAGAACGGATTGCCGACTTTCGACGGGTCGGCGAGCAGCATCGCGCCCTGGCCGAAGTAGTTGAGCAGCAGCGCCGGCATCGCCATGCCGAACCACGCCAGCCGGATCGGCCGCTTGCCGAAGTGGCCCATGTCGGCGTAGAGCGCCTCCGCCCCCGTGACGCACAGGACGACCGCGCCGAGGGCGATGAACGCCACCGACGGCTGGCGCCACATGAAGAGGAGCGCGTAGTGCGGCGACAGGGCGCGGAGGATCGCCGGGTCGTCGCCGATGTGGAGCAGGCCGAGGACGGCGATGACCAGGAACCAGACCGCCATCACCGGCCCGAACAGCGTGCCGACGCGCGCCGTGCCGTGGCGCTGGAACATGAAGAGCAGCGTCACGATGGCGAGCGTGATCGGGACGATCCACGCATGCAGCGCCGGCGCCGCCACCTGCAGGCCCTCGACCGCGCCGAGCACCGAGATCGCCGGCGTGATGACGCCGTCGCCGAAGAAGATCGCGGTCCCGAAGATGCCGACGAAGAGCAGGCGCCGGCGCAGCGCCGGCCGGTCCTTCACCGCCTGCGATGCCAGCGCGAGCATGGCGATCAGGCCGCCCTCGCCGTTGTTGTCGGCGCGCAGGATGAGGACGACGTACTTGATCGAGACGACGACCGTGATCGTCCAGAAGACGAGCGACAGCACGCCGTACACGTTGCCCGGGACCAGCGGCACGTGGCCGTTGGCGAACACCTGCTTCAGCGCGTAGAGCGGGCTGGTGCCGATGTCGCCGTAGACGACGCCGATGGCGCCGAGCGTCAGGGCCGCGGTGCTGGAGGCGCTGCGCGGCGCCGTCACGGCAGAGCCGGCCCGAAGGCGCGGTGAGGGTAGGAGAACATTGGGAGCCGCGGGAACCGGGGTCGATGGCGGCGCAGCACGCGCTTATTCGTAGATCTCGGCGTCGGGGTCGGTCGCCTCGAGCTCGTAGCTCGCCGCGACCATCGCCAGGCGCGCGATCACGCCGTACATGTAGAACCGGTTCGGCGCGCTCGCGCCCGGCTTGCTGCCGGGCTTTGGCAGCTGGTTCGACCCGGCGAAGGCGAGCGGCACGAAGCTCGCGCCCGGCGAGTTCAGGTTCTCGTCGTTGCCGCGCTCCGGGTTGACGCGGTAGAAGCCGCCGACCACGTAGCGGTCGATCATGTAGACGACCGGCTCGGCGACCGAGTCATTGACGCGCTCGTAGGTCGGCACGCCTTCCTGGAGGATCACTTCGCTCACCTCCTGGCCGTCCTTGATGACGCTCATCTTGTTGCGCGAGCGCCGGTTCAGGTCGGCCAGGTCCTTGGGGTCCCGCACCGTCATGATTCCCATGCCGTAGGTGCCGGCGTCGGCCTTGACGATGATGAACGGCTTCTCCTGGATGCCGTATTCCTTGTACTTGCGCCGGATCTTGCCGAGCAGCGTCTCGGCGTTGCTCATCAGGCACTCGGCGCCGGAGCCGTCGCTGAAGTTCACCTCGCCGCAGCGCGCGAACATCGGATTGATCAGCCACGGGTCCATGCCGAGCAGCTTGGCGAACTTCTTGGCGACTTCCTCGTAGGCGGCGAAGTGGTTCGTCTTCCTGCGGATCGCCCAGCCGGCGTGCAGCGGCGGCAGCAGGTACTGCTCGTGCAGCCCTTCGAGGATCTTCGGAATCCCGGCCGACAGGTCGTTGTTGAGAAGGATCGTGCAGGGGTCGAAGTCCTTCAGGCCGAGGCGGTTCCTCGTCCGCACCAGCGGTTCGACCGTCAGCGCGCTGCCGTCGGGAAGCGGCACCTCGGTCGGCGCCGTGACCGCGTCGTCGAGCGTGCCCAGGCGGACGTTCAGCCCCGCCATGTGGAAGATCTCCATCAGCCGCGCCACGTTCATCAGGTAGAACGAATTGCGGGTGTGCTTCTCGGGGATGAGGAGCAGGTTCTTCGCTTCCGGGCAGATCTTCTCGATCGCCGCCATCGCCGCCTGGACGGCGAGGGGCAGCATCTCGGTGGTGAGGTTGTTGAAGCCGCCCGGGAACAGGTTCGTGTCGACCGGCGCGAGCTTGTAGCCGGCATTGCGGATGTCGACCGACGTGTAGAACGGCGGCGTGTGCTCCATCCACTCGAGGCGGAACCAGCGCTCGATCGCCGGCAGCGATTCGAGCATGCGCTGTTCGAGCTCGTTGATCGGGCCGGTGAGCGCGGTGATGAGGTGGGGGACCATGGGAGCGGGGCTCGCCCCAGGCGCGAAGCCGGCGAGCGGAGCGGAGATTCTAGGCATATGGGGCGCCGGGGCGGCCGCGCAAGCGACCGCCCGTCCCAAGAAAAAGGGCCACCGCGCGGGTGGCCCCCTCGGGACCCGGCCGCCGACCCGGCGGCCCGGAGTCGCCAGCGGCGACGTCAGTTGTGGTACGCCGTCTCGCCGTGCGAGGCGATGTCGAGGCCCTCGCGCTCGTCTTCCTCGCTGACGCGCAACCCGATCGTCATGTCGACGATCTTGTAGGCGATCAGCGAGACGATCCCCGACCACGCGATCGTGACCATGACCGCCTTCGCCTGCGCCCAGACCTGGCTGGCGATCGAGTAGTTCTCGGGCTTGACCAGCTCGCCGGTGAACCAGTTGTCCGGGAAGCTCGGGCCGCCCAGCGACGGCGAGTTGAAGACGCCGGTCAGCAGTGCACCGACGATTCCGCCGACGCCGTGCACGCCGAAGACGTCGAGCGAGTCGTCGGCGCCGAGCATCTTCTTCAGGCCGTTGACGCCCCACAGGCAGGCGAATCCGGCGACGAAGCCGACGACGAGCGCGCCGAGCAGGCCGACGTTGCCGCACGCCGGCGTGATCGCCACCAGCCCGGCGACCGCGCCCGACGCCGCGCCGAGCATCGATGCCTTGCCCTTCACGAGCGACTCGCCGATGCACCACGCCAGCACCGCTGCGGCAGTGGCCGAGAAGGTGTTGATGAAGGCGAGCACGGCACTGTTGCCGGCCTCGAGCGCCGAGCCGGCGTTGAAGCCGAACCAGCCGACCCACAGCAGCGCGGCACCGACCATCGTCAGCGTCAGCGAGTGCGGCGTGAACGCTTCGCGGCCGTAGCCGATCCGCTTGCCGACCATGTAGGCGCCGACCAGGCCGGCCATCGCCGCGTTGATGTGGACGACCGTGCCGCCGGCGAAGTCGAGCGTGCCCCACTGCCAGATCAGGCCGGCCTTGGCGTTGGTCGCGTCGACGATCGCCTTGCTCGTGTAGGCGTCGGGACCCGGCCAGAACCAGACCATGTGCGCGATCGGCGTGTACGAGAAGGTGAACCACAGGACCATGAAGGCGAGCACCGCCGAGAACTTCATGCGCTCGGCGAAGGCGCCGACGATCAGGCAGCAGGTGATCGCCGCGAAGGTCGCCTGGAACGCCATGAACAGCAGCTCGGGAATCGCGACCCCCTTGCTGAACGTGCCGGCCATCGCCATCGTTCCGGCGATCGGGTCGTACATGCCCTTCATGAAGACGCGGTCGAAGCCGCCGAAGAACGCGTTGCCTTCGGTGAACGCGAGGCTGTAGCCGTACAGGCACCACAGCACGACGATCATCGAGAACGTGACGAACACCTGCATCAGCACCGACAGCATGTTCTTGCTGCGCACCAGGCCGCCGTAGAAGAGCGCGAGGGCAGGGATCGACATCATGATGACGAGCGCGGTGCTGACCAGCATCCAGGCGACGTCGCCCTTGTTGGGGACCGGCGCGGAGGCCGCGCCGGCCGCCGCCGACGCGGCGTCGGACGCGGCGGCGGCGGGCGCCGAGGCGCTGCCCGCGGCGGACGCGGCGTCCGCGGCCGCAGGCTGGGCGAACGCGTTGCCGCCGGCGACGAACACGAGCAGGCCGAAGAGGAAGGCGAGAAGAAGTTTGTTCATGGTGTTGTTCGTGGGCGGCTCAGAGCGCGTCCTTGCCGGTCTCGCCGGTTCGGATGCGGACGACCTGCTCGAGCGCGGAGACGAAGATCTTGCCGTCGCCGATCTTTCCCGTCCGCGCGGCGGCCTCGACCGCCTCGATGACGCGGTCGACGATCGCATCGTCGACCGCGGCCTCGATCTTGACCTTGGGCAGGAAGTCGACGACGTACTCGGCGCCGCGATAGAGCTCGGTGTGCCCCTTCTGCCTGCCGAAGCCCTTCACTTCCGTCACCGTGACGCCCTGCACGCCGATCGCGCTCAGGGCTTCACGAACTTCGTCGAGCTTGAAAGGCTTGACGATCGCGGTCACCATCTTCATTGCAGCTCCCTCCCGGCTTGTGATCAGAACGACTTCGACACCGACACCACGACGGTGCCGTCGCTGATGTTGCGGTTGGAAAAACCCGCGGTTCCACCGGTCAGGTCACGGTTCGTGCCGACGTACGACGCACCCAGGATGAAGCCCTTCAGGTCGTAGGTCGCACCGATCTTCCAGTCGGTGATGCTGTCGTTCGGCGATGTCCCGCCGATCTCGACGACCTGGGCCTTGTTCTTCAGCTTCTGGTAGCCGAGGTGGCCGATCAGGCCGAAGCCGTTGCCGAGGTCGTATGTCCCGTTGGCTTCGAGATACCAGGAGTTCTTGGAGTCGTCGATGCCGAAGAAATCGCTGATGGCGTGCGAGTACTTGACGCTGATCGGACCCCAGCCCGCGGCGATGTAGAGCTCGGTGTTGTCGACCTTGAAGGTGTTCGGCTTGTTGCCGCTGCCCGGGTAGTAGTAGTACAGCGCGCCGAAGTCGAGGGTGAAGTCGCCGATCGGCAGCTTGTAGCCGCCGTAGAAGTCCATCTCGAGGTTGCCGCCGTTGTAGAACTCGCTGTCGATGTTCGAGTTCCAGTTGCCGACGTAGAAGCCCGAGGCATGGCCGATGTCGAAGCCGCCCTGGAAAGCGGGCTTCTTGTTGGTCTGCGAGATGCCGCGGAAGCGATAGTCGCTGAAGACCCCGGCATTGCCGGTGACGGTCCAATCTGATTTCACCTCGGGCGCGGAGGCGGCGGCAGCGGGTGCCGCCGGCGTCTGCGCTTGCGCGCACAGCGAAGCGAGCGTGAGAAGAGGCACGAGGATCAGTGAACGCTTAAGCATGGAATTCCCGGAACTATTGTTGAGATCGCCACTTGTTTCGCACGTTGCGTGCCACGGCCTGTTTTGGGTCGACGCCCCAACACGGAGCGCGCGCGGCGCTGATGACTTTGGCCGCGGCACCAAGCCAAGGCTTGAGGGCCCGCCGCGTGCCCACTTTTGGGCGAGGCGGGCAGGCGAGGAGCTCCGGAAGAATCGTCCGATGTCCTTCGCCCTCGTTCGCAGCCGCGCCCTGCGCGGCCTGGAATCACCCGCCGTGACGGTCGAAGTGCATCTCGCCAACGGCCTGCCGAGCTTCACGCTGGTCGGTCTGGCCGACACCGAAGTCAAGGAGTCGCGCGAGCGGGTCCGCGCCGCCTTGCAGACGAGCGGGCTCGAATTCCCTCACAACAAGCGCGTGACGGTCAGCCTCGCCCCGGCCGACCTGCCCAAGGAATCGGGTCGCTTCGACCTGCCGATCGCCCTCGGCATCCTCGCCGCCGCCGGCCAGATCGACGCGGCCCGGCTCGACGCCTTCGAGTTCGCCGGCGAGCTCTCGCTCGGCGGCCAGCTGCGACCGGTGCACGGCGCGCTGGCGATGGCGCTCGCGCTGCAGCGGACCCCGGCGGCGACGCCGCGCACCCTCGTCCTGCCGCCGGCGAGCGCTGACGAGTCGGCCCTCGTCGGCGGTCTCTCGGTGCGCGGCGCCGATCACCTCCTCGATGTCGTCCGCGCTCTCCTCCCCGGCGACGCGGCCGATGCGAGCGGGTTGCGCGAGCCTCGTCTCGTGCCGCGCCGGATGGTGCCGACGCTTCACGATCTCGTCGACGTGCGCGGCCAGAGCGCGGCCAAGCGCGCCCTCGAGGTCGCCGCGGCAGGCCAGCTGAGCGTGCTGATGGTCGGGCCGCCCGGCACCGGCAAGTCGATGCTGGCGCGCCGCCTCGCCGGCCTTCTGCCGCCGCTGTCACACGACGAAGCGCTCGAGTCGGCGGCGATCCTGAGCGTCGCCGGCGCGTTCAGCGCGGCGCGCTGGGGCGAGCGCGTGCTGCGCGCGCCGCATCACACCGCGTCGGCCGCGGCGCTGGTCGGCGGCGGCTCGCCGCCGCGCCCCGGCGAAGCGTCGCTAGCGCACCGCGGAATCCTCTTTCTCGACGAGCTCGCGGAATTTCCGCGCGCCGCCCTCGAGGCGCTGCGCGAGCCGCTCGAGACTGGCCGCATCGTCGTCTCGCGGGCGGCGCGGCAAGCCGACTTCCCGGCCGCCTTCCAGCTCGTCGCGGCGATGAACCCTTGCCCGTGCGGGCAGCTCGGCAACGCGGCGACGGCGTGCCGCTGCACGCCCGATGCGGTGCTGCGCTACCAGGGCAAGATCAGCGGGCCGCTGCTCGACCGCATCGACATCCAGATCGAGGTGCCAGCCGTGGATGCGAAGCAACTCGCCGGCAGCGCCGACGGCGAAGCAAGCGAGGTCGTCGCCGGCCGCGTTCGCGCCGCGCGCGAGCGCGCGGTCGCGCGCCAGGGCGTCACCAACGGCGAGCTCGCCGGCGAGGCGCTCGACCGCCATTGCCGTCTCGACGAGGCCGGGTCCGGCTTCCTGCAGCGCGTGACGACGCGGCTCGGCTGGTCGGCGCGCAGCTTCCATCGCGTCCTGCGCGTCGCGCGGACCGTCGTCGACCTCGAAGGCCAAGCGGCCATCACGACCTCGCACCTCGGCGAGGCGATCCAGTACCGGCGCGCGCTGGGCGCCGCCAGCTGACCGACTTCGCTCGAGCGCAGCGCGGCGGCAACTGCTCGACGCTCGCGCGAGCGAGTCGCGCCGCTGCGCGATCGGGGCCCTACAGAAGCGGCGCGAGCGCGCGCTCGGCGGCGTCGACGCTGCTCGCGTTGCGCTCGGCCCAGCTCTTCAATTGATCGGGCCCGATGCGGCCGACGTTGAAGTAGCGCGCATCGGGATGCGCGAGATAGAAGCCGGCGACGCTCGCCGCCGGCAGCATCGCCAGGCTTTCGGTCAGCGTCATGCCGATCTCCTCGGCGTCGAGAGCCCGGAACAGGTCGCGCTTGACCGTGTGGTCGGGGCACGCCGGGTAGCCGGGCGCGGGCCGGATGCCGCGATAGCGCTCGGCGACCAGGCCGGCGACGTCGAGCGATTCGTCGGCGGCGTAGCCCCAGAGGTCGGTGCGGACGCGCTGGTGCAGCCGCTCGGCGAACGCCTCGGCGAGGCGATCGGCGAGCGCCTTCAGCATGATCGCGCTGTAGTCGTCAAGGTCGGCGGCGAACTGCTGCTCCTTCTTGTCAACGCCGATGCCGGCGGTGACCGCGAAGAGACCGATGTAGTCGCCCTTGCCCGAGCCCTTGGGCGCGATGAAGTCGGCGAGGCAGCGGTTCGGCGACTTCACGCCGTCGACGACCGGCCGCACGCTCTGCACGCGCAGGCCGCGCCAGGTGAAGAGCACGTCGCTCCTCGACTCGTCGCGGTAGATCTCGATGTCGTCGTCGCCGACGGTCGCCGCCGGATAGAGGCCGACGACGCCGTTGGCGCGCAGCCACCGTCC
>Ga0070671_100001256_pt1 | contig 19009 bp, 15 predicted proteins | sample KBSS73metaG_FD_65341 | JGI IMG/M metagenome (GOLD analysis project Ga0070671, IMG submission 65341) | Switchgrass rhizosphere microbial communities from Kellogg Biological Station, Michigan, USA - KBS S7-3 metaG | ecosystem: Host-associated > Plants > Roots > Rhizosphere > Soil ...
TACCGTAAACACGGACACGATCTATACCTGCATCTTCGAGGTGAATCGTCGTAAAGTCAGCAACGCAATCGGGAGTGATGTATTCATGAGGATCTCCCATCTCATAAACAAGCTGCTCCTTCACCGAGGGAAGATTGACTCGACCACCGGTCCCTTCGTGCTTCGTGATCACAAAACTGCCATCCGGCGAAACTTCAGCTATTGGAAAACCAACCGTGGCCATGTCTGGAATGTTTTGCCAATCGAATTGGCAGTTGCCACCTGATGCCTGCGCACCACACTCGATGATATGACCCGCAATCGTACCCGCCGCCATCTTGTCCCAGTCGTTTGCAGCCCATCCGAACTCATGAATAAGCGGCGCTAACGTCAATCCTGTATCAGTCGCACGTCCTGTGATCACGATCTGCGCACCTTTATTAAGCGCTTCCACCATCGGCCATGCACCTAAATAAACGTTTGCACTCTGAATTCGATCTCGAACGGTCGCAAGCGCTTCACCGGTATCCATGTTCTTCAATTCGATGCCGCTCTCGAGGAACTCATCTAACCGATCAAGTATGTTGTCGCCCGTGACGATGCCGATCTTAACCTTCTCGGAAAGACCTAACTCGCGAGCAACTTCACGAACCGCAGCCGCGCAGCCCGTGACGTTTACGCCTCCGGCGTTCGCCGTAACTCGAATATTTCTTTCTACGCAGGCCGGCAAGATTCTTTTGATCAAGGGAACAAAGTCTTTGGCATATCCGGCGTTTGGATCGCGCGCCTTCTGCTTTTGCATAATGGACATCGTGACTTCCGCCAGGTAATCCAACATCAAGTAGTCGATTGGACCTTCTTCGACCTGGCGAACGGGAGCATCGGGCAAGTCGCCCCAGAAGCCCTGTCCTGCCGCAACGCGAACTACGTTTTTCATCACCTTAAATAATTACCTTCTAATGTGGGTTTATTAGAGACAGCTTCAAGTATTTCGACTGAATTCACTGCTTTGCAATTTACCGAATAAATTATCTACGACTGTCTGTCCAACAGGTCTGCGACTCTAATCTGTTTGCCGCAAAACATGCAAATACGGGCAATGTGCATTCATCACATTGCCCGTACGGTATGGACGATCAAACAAGTAGATGCTATGGCCTCTTCGTTGCTGGACTCGGACTTGGTGATGGACTAGGCGATGCGCTTGGGCTCGGCGAAGCACCGGGACTCGGGCTAGGCGATCCGCTCGGACTCGGTTCCGGTGCCGGACTGGCAGTCGGCGCTGGTGATGGACTCGGCATCGGACTTTGGGTTGGAACGGCAGGCGTAGTTGGAGTCTCAGTAGTCGGCGAAGTTGGAGCTGGACTAGTCTCCGGTTGCATTGCAGGTGCGGTGGTTGCGGTTCTCGACTTCGCAGTTCCCTTTCGTTTTCCTTTCGTTGTCGTTGGTGCTGCAACGTCAGCTGGAGATGGACCAGCCGCTGCAGGACTGCCAACAACATCGCCGCTCGCAGGAGGTGTCATCTGCTGACTTCGTTGAGTGCGACGACTAGCCATCGCTCGGGATGGAGTAAAGGAGCAGGGATGAGCTGCCGAATCAACCGATGTCAGAATCAATCGGTTACCAGTTTTACGTCCCCGCAAAGAAACTATTGTTGGCGGTGCGGTAGTGCCGTCACCTGATTGAAGTGCAATAGCCGTATAGCCCCGAGTTTTTGAAGCTACAATCCGGCCGCTTTTGCCATCGGCGGTGGTGAACTGATTACCATTAATAGTAAGCGTTGTGTCACCGGTCAGACCTGCTTCAGCACAATTGAATGTGCCTGAATATGTACCGCTCAAATCCATTGGTTCAGTCGCACTTGTCGTCTGAGCTTTAGTGGCGGGCTGAGTGGCCGATGTGGCCGATGTGTCAGGGGTGGTCGCCGTCGGACTTTGGTCAGTCGACGTTTCTGATGCAGCCGGCGCTGTGCTTTGTTTCTTTGTGTTTCGTGATTTTCTGGTCGTCTGTTTTGTCGGTGTCGCCGGAGTTGTGGTGCTTGGTGTCGCGGGGTCTTGGGCCGCACTGACGTAGGGAACACAACTCAGAGTCGCGGCGACAACTAACCCAATCGCAGAAATATAATTCTTAATTCGCATGATCTTCCCTCCCTGATTCGAATATCGAGTTCAGCTCACATAATTCAAGCTTGTCGAAAAGTATCTTTCCAGGGGGGCTCAACGAAAAACTTCGGAGGGATGATTATTTTTACCACTCGACGCCTCTCGACTCAACGACGATGAGGCCCAAGTGACAGATGTGACCAAAAAGCCAGATGTGGGAACTTGTCGTGAGGTTCTTAAACCAGGATCGGTGGCAACACAAACTGTCCAACGTGCGGGCCTGAGTAGTTCAGGCAGGTGAGCAGGGATAACCTCAGCGCGTTCCGTGTCTCCTCCGGAGAGATGACTGCGTCGACAAACCCGCGTGCGGCAGCGTACTTAGCATCCAGCTCTGTGTCATAGGTGTGACGAACCTGATCCATCTCGGCATTCAGTGCCTCATCCGGTGCCTGGCCGCTCTTTTTAAGTTTTTCAAGCTGACTGCCGAACGTTGCCTGCACTGCTGATTCGCCTTCCATCACACCCATGCGGCCCGTCGGCCAACTATAAATGAAATCCGGATCAAACCCCTGACCGGCCATTGCATAGTAGCCGGCGCCTGATGCGTGATTGATAGTCAGCACGATTTTCGGCACGACGGCTGTCGCCATCGCTTCTACAAACCTTGCACCCGCACGAATGATTCCGGAATGTTCCGCGTCGGGCCCCACCATGAAACCTGATACATCTTGTATGAACAGCAGAGGCGTCTGATGTCGGTTGCACGTGTCTATGAAGTAAGCCACCTTCTCTGCCGACTCCGTATAGATTATCCCGCCAAACTTTGGCGGCTGACCGCTAGGAGTTCTCACCATTCCTCGGTGGTTTGCAATTATTCCAACCTGGATTCCACAAATACTCGCATGTCCTGTGATCATCTCTTTTGCAAAGTCAGCTTGAAACTCATCCAGGTGCCCATCATCCAACAGACACTGAAGCAAGAGTCGCATATCGTAAGGCTGTCGATGATCTTCAGGAATAATTTCGTAGAGATCGGTTGCGGGCTTGAGCGAATCTTTGAATTCCGACGGGAGCGTTACCGATCGAAGCTTTGGTAATTCGGAAACAAATTGTCGAATCTTATCGATGCAAGTCTGATCGTCTGCGACTCGATAATGTGCAACACCCGAAATCTCATTGTGTGCTCGCGCACCGCCGAGTGTTTCGTTATCGATGGTCTGGCCCGTTGCGCCCTTCACCAGATTGGCTCCGCCCAATCCCATGAATGATGTCCCGTCAACCATGATGATGATGTCAGAGAGAGCTGGAAGATAAGCCCCGCCCGCGATGCACGGACCCATAACAGCAGAGATCTGTGGCACTTTTAAATACCGTCGCATGATCGAGTTGTAATAGAAAATTCGTGACGCGCCGTACTGACCTGGAAACACTCCGCCTTGATAAGGAAGATTCACTCCCGCTGAATCGACGAGGTAGATAATTGGCACACGCGAACGCATCGCGATCTCCTGCGCCCGCAGGATCTTCTTTATCGTTTCCGGCCACCATGATCCAGCCTTCACGGTTGCGTCGTTAGCTACGACTACAACCTCACGGTCTTGAACTCTGCCCACGACGGTAACCACTCCAGCCGCGGGTGCTGCTCCTTCGTATTGATCGTAGGCAACAAGCAAACCGATCTCCTGCGCATACGAACCCTTATCGAGAAGCAGGTCCATGCGTTCGCGTGCAGTCAGTTTTCCTTGTTGGTGTTGTCGATCGATCTTTTCGGTTCCACCACCAAGTCTAAGCCGCGTCTCGAGTTGTTGAAGTTCGTTCGTGAGTTCTCTGAGGCGTCGTACTTTCCTATCGGTTGTGGTTGGTGGGTTAGCGGACTTCTTCATGAGTGATCGGACAATTAATTAAGCTGTTCAGAGTTTGGAGCAAAAACCTAACACAGTGACTATAGCAAAAACAAAACTCACTACTTTTTTAAAGCTATACAAAAATGGCAGGGATCAACAGCACTAATTAGTCGGTTCACATCGATGTTTGCTGGAATTCCTTCGAGCATTAGCACACGAGTACCACGGCGGTCGATCAGTACCTTTCCCAGGCTGGTGCTCCACTCTTTATGATCAGTTGACGTCGTCGCTGAAATCAATGTCGCGTCTGAATATCTCTTCTCAGTCCGCTTCGCATATGCATTGATGAATTCAGTCGCATCGTTCTCGGTATCCCAGGCTGTGATTTGTGCGATGAAGACTTCGCCGGGTTTCGATCCTTCATAGACCGCATATCGATCACCAGCCCATCCGGCGGCGGCGCGTTTTGATTCTTCCGCGTTATGAACGAACTCGTCGAGAATCTGGTAGTAACCCCATTCTCCATTCACATCCGAATCGATTTTTTTCCAGTTCGCTCCTAGAACACTGTTGACGTCGGGTAACGCGAGCTTAACCGGAGCTTCGTAAGCAAAGTATTTGTCCGCGTGAAGAATCTGCTCACTCGATTGCGGCAATTTAGTAAAAGCATGCGACACCGTCTGCCAACCGCCCCGTCGATACAGCTGAGTAGCCCAAGCCGAACCTTCTTCATATGGAAACATTAATGATTCGCGTATTGCTCGAGGAGCTTGTTTGAATTGTTCGCTCTCAGCCCCGTCCGACCCGAGACTTCTCATAAAAGCGAGCGCAACCAACGGGTGTTTGGCCATGTAAAGTGTCATTGCGAGAGTAGCATCGCCTTCGATCAATGAATGGGCCGCTAACTCTGCGTCAGAGTCGCCCTTTGGCCACTTCTCAAATCGTCGCAAGTTAAAATGCTGATCCTGGAGAGCATGAGTGAGCTCGTGGGCCATAACCGGCTTCTGACCTTCGAGCTCGATCCAATCTGCGAGATAAAACTGCTGTGCTTTTGGATCGTAGTAGCCGGCCACCTGCTCAGTCAGAAGTTTGATCAGAAATGGGCGATACTGAAATTCCGGCGGTACCAGGCCAAAAGCTTTCATCACTACTTCTGTCGCATGCATTTCGGCCGGACTACTATCTTCATCAAGATTTCGAATAATCATCCGCTCGATTTCTGAGCGTGACTGCGCACCGCTTTTTACATCCTTAAGAATTGAAAGCTCCCGTAAGTCGCTAGTTTCTTTAAGGATTGCCTCGGTTGTCTCGACAATAGCAGCGTTTCTGCTGGCTCCAGCCGCAACCGCCGCCTTCTGCACTTTAGCCGATGTCGGTGGTCCAAGAATCAGGAGGACGGCCGCTAGAAAGCTGACCAGAGTCAGTAACATTAAACCGCGACTTTTTTGCTTTGACATGATTGGTAGTTCGCTCTTATAGTCCGCTAAACGTAACAGTTAACCTTTTTTCGGAGAGATAGTTTTCTTCAGTTCTGAAGGATTCCGAACCGATTATTCAGATGACAAGCCCCGCCCCTGAAGATGTATTCGGAATTTGGCACGAGCACATCTTGCGTGTCCGCTACTCGGAAACTGACAAGATGGGCATCGTCTATTATGCCAACTATCTCGTCTGGTTCGAAATAGGACGTGCAGAATACTGTCGAGCGCGCGGTTTTTCCTATCGCGATATGGAAGAAAACGATGATTCGTTTCTTGTAGTAGCCGAATCGTATTGCCGCTACAAAGCCCCCGCATATTACGACGATGAACTAATAATTCGTACACATATAACCGAACTTCGTCGTCGCTCACTGCGATTCGGATATGAAATCGTGCGAGCACCCGATGGCCAAGTTGTTGCCGAAGGTGAAACTGGACACGTAGTCACCGATTCTAATGGTCGAGTTCGTTCTTTTCCGGAAGGTTACGCTGAACGATTATTAGCCCCACCAGTTCTTAAATCGCATGGTTCTGGTCCAATGGTTCCGAGTAAATCAGCACCAGACTAAATCCCACCTATCCATTCCTGTCACAACTAGCTTACTCGCGGTGTTTCCTTCATAGAGCCGTCGCAATTGTCTTTGTAACTTTTTACCAGTTCATGCGTTTCATTGTTAAGAGTTTTGAAATTTCGGTGTAACGACTGGAACTGACGGCATCAGTAGAACGTTTTATAAATTGACATTAAACGTTTAGAGCCTCGCTGCTACTTGCGATAGCAACGAGGCTCAATGACAACACAAGCTGTTTCGCCTTGCGGCGTGCAAGATGTATCGTCGACATCCGCATCTTAGCGCACTTGGTGAAAAAGCTTCAACTCTAGATTCTGTTTCAACACAGTCACCAAGATGCGCTTCTGCTCCTACAACGCCCACTAGGATCCCATCCTATATTGAACATGGGTAGAGCGCACGATCTTCAACGAGTCAGGAGGAAGGTCTGCTATGCGCCGCTTACGAATTCAAACAACTGCTGCTGCCTTTACCTTGTTGCTCTTCAGTGTCGCGTCAGCTCAAACACCTAATAACGCCGTCAGCCATTATCGGGATGGCACGAAGAAGGTCGGACGCGGTGACCTCGACGGAGCCATTGAAGACTATTCCCGAGCAATCGCCATCAGCTCGCGGCTCGGATCCGAAAAAGACAACTCATCTAACAACAAGATAACTGTAATCGATCCCTTCACAGCCTATGCCTATACAAATCGTGGTGTAGCACGCTATCGAAAAGGCGATTTCGAAGGAGCCAAAGCAGACTTCGATGCAGCCCTTCGTATTAGACCAGGCTTGGCAACCGCCTATCTAAATCGAGCTGCGGCCCGCAGAGAGTTAGGAGATTTAACCGGTGCCCTGGCAGATGCAGACAGAGCGATCTCCATCAAGCCGGATTTTTTTGAAGGCTACAGCAACCGTGGCGCACTCAGACATGATCTCGGCGATTTAACCGGAGCTTTGGAAGATTTTGATCACGCAGTCAAACTGAATCCACATTCAGCGGAAGCAGTGTATCTGCGAGGTTACGCGCGAATTGCAGCGAAGAACTACGATGGCGCGGTTTCCGACTTTCAGACAGCTGTCAAACTCGCTCCCAACATGGCTCTCGCATATCACGGGCTCGGAACTGCATTGATGTACAAAGGCGCAGTGGATGCATCGATTGATAATTTCACCAAGGCTCTCGATCGCGACCCTGGCATCGTTTGGGCTTACTTCAATCGAGGCCTAGCTTTGCTTCTGAAAGGCGAGGAAGCCCGTGCACAAGCTGACTTTGATCGGTGTCTTGCTCTGAATCACAATTTGAAAGATGAATTGGTGCGAAGGGCAGAACTCGCAAGGGGAATGTATCAGCAGAAAAACAAAGCTATTGTTCGTGACTGAGATTGACGCGCTCAATCCGTAGCGCTTTTCCAGTGGTTTGGTCGATATCGATCACAGCAGCGCAAATTCGCACTTGGCCGCTTGCGTGTTCGGCTCGTCGGGCAGGCACTGTCGTGAACCTGGCGATTACATCAGACTTGCTCATTCCGATGACGCCCGCGTAACTGCCGGTCATGCCGATATCGGTCAGGTAAGCAGTTCCCTGTGGCAGAACTCTTTCGTCTGCAGTCTGAACGTGAGTGTGAGTTCCCACTACGGCTGATACCCGACCATCGAGAAACCAGCCCATTGCAACTTTTTCCGACGTAGCCTCAGCGTGAATGTCTACCAGCCGCACTTTTGTATCGGCCGGAACATTTCTGAGCACTTCGTTCACGATGCGAAATGGATCGTCAGACGGAGGCATGAACACGCGCCCCATGACGTTAACTACTGCCACTGATGTTCCATTCACAGTTCCGGTCCAACACCCGCTTCCAGGCGTGCCGGGCGGATAATTGGCGGGTCGTATCAAACGCGGTTGTTTCGCGATGTAATCAATCGCCTCTTTCTTATCAAAAATGTGATTGCCAGAAGTCATGACGTCGATTCCGGACGAAAACAATTGTTCGCACAGCGAAGGCGTAACCGAAAAACCTCCGGCAAGGTTTTCAGCATTCATGATCGCGAGATCAACCTGATGTTGCTCGCGCAAATCCTGAATGCGCTCGAGCACGGCCATGCGGCCTGGCTTAGCAACAACATCGCCGATCATTAAAACGTTCATAGTTCTGAATCGAAGTCAGAAAAGAAAAAGCCCGCAATCCTCAAATCATGAACCGCTGAGCAACAACGCTTCCGACGGTTAGACTCGCGTCTTGCGGACAGTGTATGAAGTTGGCGGAAGGAGAATCCGCAATGTCGTTCCGAAGCCGTAATTGAACCTGCAATGACAGGTGGGTGACCTCTTAATGTCGCCGCCTCTGGCCTTTCTTAACGTTGAAGAAACGCACTGGCAAGCGACCTCGGTCTCCCTAATCAACGGCGTTGGCTCAATCATCGTTACATCGGTGACGAACACCGCAGAACGTTTCCCTCCGCCGCGACGCATACTAACATATCCCAAATCGAATTTCAGGTTGAAGTTTTAGACGGATTTCAAAATTGTAGAGTATGGAAATCCGATTGAAGACGATTACGGCTTCAGTTGGAAATCGGCAGTTTTTCGAGCCTATTTCAGCACAAAACTGCCGTGGTCTGGCAGTTGCTGAACACACGTATTCAGCGCGAATTTCGCAATAGCAATCTGAAATCAGGAAGTTCTAACCTAAGGTAAGCTTGCCGGCGCCGCCCTGTTCGTTCTCAAGACTACTTCGAACTTTTAACAGGCGATCCAGCATTTCGGCGCATTCAGAACTACGGGCCGCCAGTTGTGAATCGGCCTGTTCATGCATGTTCTTTAGACGGTGGAGCTCGTCGGCGATGTGTAGCGCAGCGAGAATTGCGACTTTCAAAGAGTCGACCGTGAGAGTGCCGGAAGAAATTTCTCGCATCCGACTGTCGACGAATTCCGCAAGTTGAATGATGTATTCGGTATCACCGTCAGACCTAATGTTATAGGTCTGGTTGTAGATCTCAACTCGGATCGTGGGGCTACTGGTCGTACCTTCCATACTGCCTTTGTTTAGCATCTGGCCGATTCCAGCGCTCATCGGAGTTCCTCCGCCATTTCAGGATCGAGCGCCGCAACTGCGTCGAGCATTGCCTCGACTTTCATCCGGATCGTCTCACGTTCAGCCAATAACTTTTCAACCTGGCTCTCGAGGCGTTCCTTCTCGTTTAGAACATTCCCCATATCACGGTGTATCACTGCGAGTTCCTTTTCTAGGTTCTCTTTCTCTTGTCGTAGCGTCTTGGTAAGTTCGATGGTTCGGTAGATCTTATCCTCGAGGTGTGAAAACTTCTCCAAGCCTGACAGACCAACCATCGCTTATCTCTCCACTACTTTTCTTCGGGTTGAAATCGCGGATTGATTATCCGACTTCACACTTTTCTGCGCAAGACCCATTCTGCGATTGCGACAGATTTATTTTGTCAGCGCTTCTCCGCTGAGAATGTTTTTAAGAGCGAAGCAGTAAGTCGAGCATGACGATCTTCCACTTCTTCATCTCTCAACGTTCGTTCATCTGAACGATATTCAATGCGAATAGTGATTGACTTTTTATTCGTAGCAATATTTGCACCTTCGTAAATACCAACCAGAATTGCACCGCGACAGTTATCGACGTGTAGTTCGTTAACCGCGTTCAATATTTGTTGCAGCTCTACCTGGCGATCCAGCAACAGCGATACGTCACGCATTACGGATGGATAACGAGCTAACGGAGTGTAGTGAACGGTCTTCTCCGGCCCATCGAGCAACGATGAGAGATCAATCTCAACAACGAAGACCGGCTGGCGAAATTTATAAGACGTGGCAATCGAATCTGAAAGCCGACCCGCTGAACCGATCTCGGTTCCGTTCGCCAGGGTAATAAGCGCAGCTTGTCCACTTCGCAGGTGCGATGCTTCAACCTTTGAATACATCAGAGGACTCAAGTTCATCCAATCAACTGCGGTATCGAGCGCACCTTTCAAATCGAAGAAATCCAACTCGCGCTCAGTAACAGCTCGATTCGCCTGCACCACCCCACCGGTCATTACCATCGCCAGCGCCTGAATTTCTTCCGGCAGCTCACCTTGTTTAGTTACACCAAAGACTCTGCCCGTTTCAAAGAGTGAAACGTCTCGTGTGCCATGATTCAAATTGTGGCGAACTGAATCCAATAGACCCGGCAACAAGGTCGACCGCATCCACGACGCATCTTCAATTATTGGATTACGAAGCTCCGGCTGAGTTACTTCTTTCCTTGCGAACGTCGGTGTCAGAGCGAAGTCTGACTGCTTTTGTGTGAAGCTGAAATTGATTGCCTCGTCAAAACCAAAGCTACTTAAAGCACGTCTCAGAGCACGTTGCTTCATTTCGGTCGGCTGATACTCTCCGGCAGCGCCAGACGGCGGAAGTTCAGAAGCGATGTGTTCGTAACCGGTATGGCGTGCTACTTCCTCAACTAAATCCTCTTCCTGCTCTACATCGATGCGCCACGACGGTACTTTGAAATCCAAATGACCGTTTGCGCCCTGCAATTCGAACCCTAGCCCGGCAAGTATCCGTTTCATCTGTTCAATATCAACAGATAATGAGGTCAATTCCTCGACCCGACCTGGACGAAACGTAAGAACGAGTGGCCCCGTAGGACTCGGATAAATATCAATAGCGTCCTCGGTTGCAGTGCCGCCCGCAAGTTCACAGATGAGTTCCACGCAACGCTGTTGAGCTCGCAACACACTTTCCCGATCAGCCCCACGCTCAAACCGGCGAGAGGCTTCTGTATCCATGCCCAAACTACGCGCAGTGCTTCGAACAGAATCAGGATTGAAGTAAGCGCTCTCAATAAGAACATCTGTTGTCGTCACGGAGATCTCAGATTCTTCACCACCCATGATCCCCGCAACTGCAACGGGTTTTTCCGCGTCGGCAATGACGAGCATTTCACTCGTCAACTCGCGTTCGACACCGTCCAGGGTTTTTAGTTTTTCTCCACGCCGGGCGCGTCTGACAACAATCCGCGGACCCGCTAGTTTATGAAGGTCAAAGCCATGTAATGGCTGGCCCAGTTCATGCAAAACGTAATTCGTAACATCAGCAACGTTGTTAATTGAACGTTGCCCGATCGTCTCGAGACGCTTAACCAACCACTCGGGTGATGGACCAATCTTCACGCCGCGTACTAAACGAGCAGCATAACGTGGGCACAGATCCTGATCTTTGATCTCTACTGATGTAACTGAAGCGGTGCTGCCTGCTGTCGAAAGTTTCTTCGTTTCCGGCAGGCTCAGTTGGCTCTGCTCTATAACGGTCACTTCGCGTGCTATTCCAACATGCGATAAACAGTCAGGTCGATTCGATGGCACCTCAACATCGATAACGGAGTCGGTGGGATGTTCTTCGACTGCATCGATAGCCAAGCCAACATTTGTCAGCCGATCACGCAACTCCTGCGGCGTGAAAGCCGTGTTGGTTAGTTCACGAAGCCAGTTATGACTAATCAGCATAAGTCTTGGAGATTGGTATTTTGAGCTATGTGCGTTGTTTTTCGAGCTCTAGCATGTCACCGGTGTACACAGTACAAAGCTCGATCTTTATTCAAACTGCTCTAAGAATCTCAAATCGTTTTCGAACAACAAACGGATATCGTCCAAGTTGTACATCAACGCAACCATGCGATCGATTCCCAATCCGAAAGCAAAACCGGAGTATTCCTGCGGATCGACTCCAACTGTCCTCAAGACGTTCGGATGCACCATGCCGGAGCCGCCTAACTCAATCCAACCCGAATTTTTGCAGATCCGACACCCGCTGCCCTTGCACTTAAAACAACTGAAATCAAACTCTGCGCTCGGTTCAGTAAAAGGAAAATAGGAGGGCCGAAAACGAGTGACCGTGTCTGCGCCAAACATTCGCTTGAGGAACTCAGCGACCGTTCCCTTGAGGTGGGCCATCGTGATGCCTCGATCGACACATAATCCTTCGACCTGATAGAACATGGGATTATGAGTGGGATCGGGAGTATCCCTGCGGAACACGCGACCTGGCGCAATCATTCGAACGGGCACACCACGTCTTTGCATAGCGTGAATTTGCACCGTCGACGTTTGCGAACGCAGAGCGAAATTGTCGGTTGTGTAGAACGTATCCTGGGTACCCCGCGCCGGGTGGTTGTCAGGAATATTTAATGCCGTGAAGTTGTAGAAGTCGGTTTCGATTTCCCTGCCATCTTCAATCGCGTAACCGAGAGAGACGAAGATGTCTTCAATGCGTTCGCGAAGAAGAGTGATGGGGTGTCGATGACCATAACGCGGGCGACGACCGGGTAACGTAACGTCCAAACTCTCACGCGCGATTTGTTGTGACTCGATGAGACTCTTCAGCGCTGCTTCAGCCTCGTCCAATTGACTCACGACAGCAGCTTCGACAGCTTGGACGCGTTGACCAAATGCCGAGCGTTCCTCTGGGGCAACGCGGCCGATAAGTTTCTTAGTCGCAGCTAACGCGCTTTTTTTGCCGAGATGACGAATGCGGACTTCCGCCAACGCACGCTCTTCGGCAAGAGCCTGTTCGAGGTTCAATCCATCCAGTACGCGAGGACCGCCGGTAAAGCGTACAAAGCGTTCGAACTCTTGCTCGAACGCTTTGCGGGCTGCGGTTACTTGCTGTTCTGGTGAAGTTTCAGATTGGCTATCGGTCATTTAACTAATCTAGTTTTTCCTAACCGCTACCCATTTGCCCTGCAACTGTCCGCCGTAATCAAACTCGCCGGAGAGTTTTCCATCGATGACGACCGCGCTCATCGAGATCGTCCCATTCTGACCTTCGAGTTGAAACACCAGCTTGCCGTCTTTCCACGAACCGTCTTTGAGGACTGATTCGCCGAGTTGCGAACTGCTGTTGCCAGTCACTGTCTCGCCGTCAACTTTGAGCGTCAACAAGAACGGAAACGGCTGTCCCTGGGCATCGGCAACGCCATCCCACTGGCCGTTGAGACTGAACGCAGCAGGCGCGGCGCTGGTAACCGGAGCAACCGTCGTAGCCGGCTTCACTTTCTTGAGTTCGAGCGGGAACTTCTGCGCTCCATCGCTGATTTCGCCAACCAGTTTGTCACCATCAACTTTGGCAACGTACTTGTGGTCTTTATCGAAGTTCAGCGTCAAGGTGCCGTTCTCGTACTTCGCTTCCGTAATCGGGATAGTCTTTGGACCGTGCTGCGCCTGTCCGGTGATTTTGTCGCCCTCGGACTTCAGCTCGATCGAGACCTTTCCTTCGGGCATGTTTGGGATTTTCACGATGCCTTCATACGTGCCCGACAGGTCGGGAGTCTGGGCAAAAGCAACGAGGCTACCGAACAGGAACATGAGTGTTAACAATCCGAGTGGGGTGCGCACTTTGCTGGTGGTGTTCTTCATTTTCATTTCCTTTCAAAGGAACTTACGCCGCTTTGTTCTGCTGTTCCTTCTCGAGTGCGTTCTTGGCCTGAGACACGACATGAGCAAACGAGTCAGGTTCATGAACCGCGAGATCCGCGAGTACTTTCCGATCGAGCTCACTACCGGCTAGTTTTAGACCATGCATCAACTGAGAATAGTTCAGACCATTCAAACGAGCGGCTGCGCCGATACGAACGATCCACAAGCTTCTAAAATCGCGCTTCTTTAATTTGCGTCCGGTGTAGGCGAAGTTCAGACCGCGCTCGACCGACTCTTTCGCTGATCGGTAAAGTTTAGATTTGGTGCCACGGTATCCCTTGGCTAGTTTTAATATTTTCTTGCGTCTCTCGAGTCGCTTATTTCCACGTTTTGCTCTGGGCATCTTGGTCCCCTTTCTTGATAGAGCTGATGATTCTCATGTCCGCGCAGCATTAAATTTTTACTGCCTCTTTTGACGGGTCTCCACTGACATTCAGCAAGACTGACGGACATCCTTCATCGAATGAGTGATGTGCCTCGACTAGTCTCGTCCGTAAGGCAACATTGACATTACGCGGTCGTGATCCGACTTCGAAACCAATACATCGATATCGAGATGACGCTTACGCTTATTAGTTTTCTTCGTAAGAATATGACGGGCATGCGAATGTCCGCGCTTGATCTTTCCCGTTGCGGTCAGTCGCACTCTCTTCGCCGCACCTTTATGAGTCTTTAGTTTTGGCATAATTAATCCTTTTCAGATATTTCCGATTTCCAATTGCTAATTGCCGATTGCTTCTCGCTGGAATTCTCCAGGAACCGATTAGCAATCCCCGACCAAACAACAAATCGGTAAATAACAATCGGAAATCGGCAATGGTTTAGTTCGCCGGCGTTGTTGGCGTGTTCGGCCCGGTTGGCGCACTTGGCGCCGGTGCCGGCTTCGCAGCACTCTTATGTCGCTTTGGTCCAAAGATGATGAACATCTGGTTACCTTCCATCCTGGGCCGTGCTTCCACTTCACCAACATCGATCAAGTCCTGCTCGAGCTTCGCAAGGATGCGGGCTCCTAGTTCGCGGTGCGTCATTTCACGTCCACGAAACCAGATAGTCGCCTTTACCTTGTCGCCCTCCTGCAACCATCCGCGAGCGTGCTTCATACGATAGTCGTAGTCGTGGTCATCCGTTCCGGGGCGAAACTTTACTTCCTTGACCGTTATCGTTACCTGTTTCTTCTTCGCCTCGTTTGCCTTCTTCTTCGCTTCGTATTGATACTTGCCAAAGTCGATGATCTTGCAAACCGGAGGATCGGCGTTGGGAGCAACCTCGACGAGATCAAGTCCTTTTTCGCGGGCCGAACGGATCGCATCGCGCACATCCATCACTCCCAAGGGTTCCCCGTCTTCCCCAACCACGCGCACCTCGGGCACGCGAATTCTTTCGTTGATTCGAACCGGCGGCAGTCGCCTTGTGTCTGGACGCTGCCCGCGACCTCGAAATCCTGTAGCTATTGCGGCACCTCCTAGGTAAAAGCTCCGAGTATCGACTTTCGATCTTCAAGTTGTAACAAGCTGAAAACCGAAACTTTGAACTCGAAACTAATTGTTAGTCAACGCGCGTGTCTCAATTAGACCGCGCACCATGTCTCTAAATTCCGTTAACGACATCACGCCGATGTCTCCCTTTGCACGTTCACGGACGGCGACCACTTTTTGTTCCATTTCACGGTCGCCAAGCACAAGCATGAAGGGTATTTTTTGTAACTGCGCGTCGCGAATTTTTGCGCCGATCTTTTCGCTACGCAGATTGGCTTCAACTCGCATTCCAGCTTCCCGTAAATCGCGCATTACTTCCTCCGCATAGTCATTCACGCGATCAGTGATTGGCAACACTATGACTTGAACAGGCGCCAGCCAAACGGGAAACGCACCGGCGTAGTGCTCAATCAGCACCCCGAAAAATCTTTCCATCGATCCAAACAACGCGCGATGGATCATTATCGGACGGTGCGGTTTGTTATCTTCGCCGATGTATTCCAGTTCAAAGCGCTCAGGCAGATTGAAGTCAAACTGGACCGTTGTTAGCTGCCAGGTTCGACCAATCGCGTCTTCCACGCGGATATCGATCTTTGGTCCATAGAACACCGCCTCACCTTCCACTCGAGTAAAAGGAATTTGGCGAGCATTCAAGGCTTCAACCAGCGAACTCTCAGCGCGCTCCCAGTCTTCATCGGAGCCAAGATAATGCGCGTCCGCTTCATCGCCTCTAACCGATAGTTCAACCTTGATGTCTTTGAAACCGAAGACCTTAAAAAGGTGATAGGCAAAGTCGATGCATCCAAGAATCTCAGCCCGTACAGTCTCAGGCGTACAAAACAGGTGAGCGTCATCCTGGGTAAAGCCCCGAACGCGCGTAAGGCCGTGCAAGGTTCCTGATAGTTCAGGACGATACACGGTGCCAAGTTCTGCGTAACGCAAAGGCAAATCCCGATAGGAACGCTGAGCAGCTTTGTAAATGCCAATGTGGCCCGGGCAGTTCATCGGTTTTAACCGAAACTCCTGACCTTCAAACTCCATCGGCGAAAACATCGGATAGTTTTGTTCGTGACCGCTCGTAATCCACAAGTCACGCTTGGCTATGTGGGGCGTGAAAACCAAACCATAGCCTCGCTTCACCAATTCATCGCGGAGATAATCTTCCATCTCTTTGCGAATTGCACCGCCTTTCGGATGCCAGAAGATGAGACCCGGTCCGTAATCCTCCAGGATCGAAAACAGATCGAGTTCGCGTCCGAGACGGCGGTGATCACGCTTCTCCGCTTCCTCTCGTTGCTTCAGCCAGGCGTCGAGTTCCTCCTGGCTGAAAAAAGCGGTTCCGTAAATGCGCTGCATCTGCGGATTTGCTGCGTCGCCTTTCCAATACGCGCCGGCAAGCGAAAGCAACTTGAATGCTTTCAGCTTATTCGTGTTAGGAACGTGTGGACCGAGGCAGAAGTCGATGAAGGGCGAACCATCGATGTAATAGACGCTGACTTGCCCGCTCGCTTTCTCGTCGATCAGTTCGCATTTCAATGGCTCTTCGCGCTCATTAAAAACGCGCAAGGCCTCAGCCTTGGGAATCTCTTCTCGCCGATACGCAAGATTTTGACTCGCGATCTGTTTCATCCGTTTCTCGATTACCGGTAGGTCAGCTTCGGTCAAAGAGCGAGGCGTAATAACGTCATAGAAGTAACCGTAACGAGGGTCATCGAGGAGAGCCGGACCAATTCCGAGTTTGGTGCCAGGAAAAAGATCCAGCACAGCGGCTGCAAGGAGATGCGCGGTGGAATGACGAAGAACCTCAAGGCCATCACGCGTCTCTGGAACGATCGGATCGATCTGGACTGATGAACCATTATCATTCGGGAGCGCGTCGAGCTGGGCAGTCAAATCTACTTCGTGACCACCAATCTTTGCAGCTAGCGCTCGTTTTGCCACATCGCGGTCCAACTTCTTGAGAGCTTCAGCGACCGTCGAAGAAGCGAGCATAGGAATGGCGGCACCGTCTTTAAGTTGTACGTTTATTTCGCTCATAATTGTCTTGCCTTCGGGCGCACCGAAAATACCTCCACAAACAACACTGAGGCGCGCCGCGGACTAAACCAGAGACCTAAGTCCAAAGGCCGAAGACCATTCCCACGATTTACGATTCACCAATGATTTCGGTACTACAGTCTGATCGGATTCGATAGGAGCGCCTTCGTTGCGCGCCCGCATGGCGGGTCGCTGATCAAAAACTTGAGAATCGTGTAGTTGTCCGATTCATAACGAAGGTCTTCCGGAGCTTCCTATCAAAAAATTCGAAATTGGCAGCTAAAAACTTTCCAAGCCCTGCCGTGGCATTAATAAGGAGGCTGGATAATAGCAAAGGGACAGAAATCGAAGCAAGCCGCGGAATGGGAGAAATAAACAGCTGGCGATGGATTTCACATCGGAAAAACCCTGGAGCCCTGTTCTCACGCCCACTCGCCTATCTCAACTTTTTTCTGATCTGCATTGCGCTTTTGCGATAGCATGAGCCGACTCAAGATTCACTTCAACGCTTTTCGAATACAAAAACATTCTTAGGAGTCTCTGCATGCGCAAAGCATCCCCAGCTGTGACCTGTAGTCTTGTCGCAATCCTTATCCTGACAGCGTGCCTCTCGACTAACACTGCAGTCAGCGCACAGAAAACAAACGGACGAAAAGCAAAGGAAGCAGAGGTCACCGCCTCAAGCAAAACGGAAACTCTCGATAGCAAGGACAGCGAGATGCGGGCGCCAATCGAACGCTACACAGTCGATCGCGGTAGCTTGCAACGCTCGTTTCCGGTAGCCACTTCTCCTGCCCGACGAGACCGCTTTCGAAAGCTTTATAACGACTGGCTAGCTTCGCTGCAGAAAGTGGATTTCGATTCCCTAAGCCAGGACGGAAAGATCGATTACATCCTTTTTAAGAACCATCTTGATTACGAGTTGCGTCAACTCGATATTCAATCGAAGCAACTCGAGGAGATTCAACCCCTCGTTCCGTTCTCCAAGACAATCATAGACCTCGAGGAAACGCGTCGCCGGATGGAAAGTATCGACTCAGCGAAAGCGGCTGTAACCCTCACCGATCTCAAAAAGCAAGTCGATGAACGACGACGTGCTGTGGAACTCGGTTTAAGACCCGCGGGCCGAGATGGGGATCAGAGCGGCGAAGTGTTGCGTGTGAAGAAGCCCGTAGCAAACCGTGCGGCGAACGCGATCACTGGTCTGAGAAACACACTTAGAAATTGGTACACGTTTTACAACGGCTATGATCCAGTCTTCACCTGGTGGAACGAAGAGCCTTACAAAGCTCTAGATCAATCGCTCACAGCGTATGCCACCTTCCTGACGGAACGAGTCGTCGGCATCGGGAGTACTCCGGCGCAAGTTGGTGGAGGCGGAAATCGCGCAGCTGCCGTCGGAGCTCAAGGTGCTGCGGGACAGCCCGGAGGAGCAGGTCAAGGCGGTGGACAAGGTGGCGGTTTTCAACGTTCGACCAGCGCTGCAGCTCGACCTGGTGATGCTAGTGACATCGTCGGCGATCCGATAGGCCGGGATGCGCTCATCAGCGAGTTACGCTCAGAGATGATTCCTTACACACCCGAAGAGATCATTGCAATCGGTGAAAAGGAGATGGCCTGGTGCGAAAACGAAATGAAGAAGGCTTCGCGTGAGCTTGGTTACGGCGACGATTGGCATAAGGCGCTCGAGCACGTGAAAAATCTCTACGTCGAACCTGGTAAGCAACCAGAGATGATTCGAGGACTGGCCGTTGAAGCAATCAAATTTGTGAAAGACAACGACCTCGTCACAGTGCCCCAACTCGCCGAAGACACTTGGCGCATGGAGATGATGACGCCGGAGCGCCAGCTGGTTAGTCCGTTCTTCCTGGGCGGCGAAACCATACTCGTCTCTTTTCCGACCAATACCATGGCCCAGGAACAAAAGATGATGAGTATGCGAGGCAACAATATTCATTTTGCCCGCGCCACGGTTTTTCATGAACTGATTCCCGGCCATCATCTGCAAGGTTTTATGGCAGCACGCAACAAGCCTTATCGAGCTATCTTTGG
>Ga0070671_100001257_pt1 | contig 19002 bp, 15 predicted proteins | sample KBSS73metaG_FD_65341 | JGI IMG/M metagenome (GOLD analysis project Ga0070671, IMG submission 65341) | Switchgrass rhizosphere microbial communities from Kellogg Biological Station, Michigan, USA - KBS S7-3 metaG | ecosystem: Host-associated > Plants > Roots > Rhizosphere > Soil ...
CCGCCGCTTCTGCGACGCGGTGCGCGAGGCCGATTCCCGGATCGCCGCATCGACTGCGTGAAGGCCATTCCATCGTGATTCCCTACCAGCAGCCCGACGCCAGCGGGCACTTCGGCCCGTACGGCGGCAGCTTCGTCGCCGAGACGCTCGTCCACGCCCTCGACGAGCTCAAGGCCTGCTACGACGAGGCCCGGCGCGACCCGTCGTTCGACGCCGAGTTCCGTTCCGAGCTCGCCCACTACGTCGGCCGGCCGAGCCCGGTCTATCACGCGGCGCGCCTCTCGCGCGAGCTCGGCGGCGCACAGATCCACCTCAAGCGCGAGGACCTCAACCACACCGGCGCGCACAAGATCAACAACACGATCGGCCAGGCGATGCTTGCGCGCCGGATGGGCAAGCCCCGCGTCATCGCCGAGACCGGCGCCGGCCAGCACGGCGTCGCGACGGCGACGATCTGCGCCCGCTACGGACTCGAGTGCGTCGTCTACATGGGCAGCGAGGACGTCAAGCGGCAGGCGCAGAACGTCTACCGGATGAACCTGCTCGGCGCCAGCGTCGTTCCGGTCGAGAGCGGCTCGCGGACGCTGAAGGACGCCCTCAACGAGGCGCTGCGCGACTGGGTCACGAACGTCGAGAACACCTTCTACATCATCGGCACCGTCGCCGGCCCGCATCCGTATCCGACGATGGTGCGCGACTTCCAGCGCGTCATCGGCGACGAATGCCTGGCGCAGATGCCCGAGATGATTGGCCGGCAGCCCGATGCGGTGATCGCCTGCGTCGGCGGCGGCAGCAACGCGATGGGGATCTTCTATCCCTACATCGGCCACGAGAAGACGCGGCTGATCGGCGTCGAGGCGGCGGGCGAGGGGATCGAGACCGGGCGACATGCGGCGTCGATCAGCGCCGGCAGCCCCGGGGTGCTGCACGGCAACCGCACCTACCTGCTGCAGGATGCGAACGGCCAGATCATCGAGACGCACTCGATCTCGGCCGGCCTCGACTATCCCGGCGTCGGCCCCGAGCACGCATACCTGAACGACATCGGCCGCGCCGAGTACGTGAGCGTCACCGACGACGAGGCGCTCGCCGCGTTTCATCGCCTCTGCCGCAGCGAGGGAATCATCCCGGCGCTCGAATCGAGCCATGCCGTGGCTTATGCGATGAAGCTGGCGCCGACGCTGGCGCCCGATCGCCATCTGCTCGTCAACCTCTCCGGCCGCGGCGACAAGGACATCGCCACCGTCGCCGAGCTCGACGCGCGGGCGCGGCGATGAGGCGCATCGACGCGGCCTTCGCGGCCTTGCGCGGGCGCGGCAGGAAGGCGCTGATCCCCTACATCGCTGCCGGCGACCCGCACGTCGACACGACGGCGGCGATCATGCGCGCCATGGCCGGCGCCGGTGCCGACGTGATCGAGCTCGGCATTCCGTTCAGCGACCCGATGGCCGATGGCCCGGTGATCCAGAAGGCGAGCGAGCGGGCGCTCGCGCGCGGCGTCGGCCTCGCCGACGTGCTGAGCATCGTGCGCGACTTCCGTGCCTCGGACGCATCGACGCCGGTCGTCCTCATGGGCTATGCGAACCCGATCGAGCGTTACGGAACGACCCGCTTCGTCGCCGACGCGAAGGATGCCGGCGTCGATGGCGTCCTCGTCGTCGACTATCCGCCCGAGGAGTGCGTCGAGTTCGCCGCGCTGCTGCGCGAGGCCGGGCTCGACCCGATCTTCCTCGTCGCGCCGACGTCGAGCGACGCGCGCATCAAGTCGGTTGCCGAAGTCGCGAGCGGATACGTCTACCATGTCTCGCTCAAGGGCGTGACCGGGGCCGGCCATTTCGACATCGACGCCGTCAAGGAAATGATCCCGCGAATCCGTTCGCACGTGAAGCTGCCGATCGGGGTCGGCTTCGGCATCCGCGACGCGAAGACGGCTCGCGCCGTCGCCGACGTCGCCGACGCGGTCGTCATCGGCAGCGCGCTCGTCCAGCTGCTCGAGACCGCCGGCCGCGACGAGGCGCCCCGCGTCGCGGCGGAGTTCGTCGCCGAAATCCGCGCCGCGCTCGACGCCTGAGCCTTGTCAAAGGAACCCCCATGAGCTGGCTCGAAAAACTTCTCCCGCCCAAGATCCAGCCGACCGATCCGAGCGAGCGGCGCACGGTGCCGGAAGGGCTGTGGGTGAAATGCCCGGCGTGCGAGACGGTGCTCTACAAGACCGATCTCGAGAAGAACATCAACGTCTGCCCGAAGTGCTCGCACCATCACCGCATCGATGCGCGTGCGCGGATCGATGCCTTCCTCGACCCGGAAGGGCGCTACGAGATCGGCCAGGAAGTGCTGCCGGTCGACGCGCTCAAGTTCAAGGACAGCAAGAAGTATCCCGAGCGACTCAAGGACGCGCTCGAGAACACCGGCGAGACCGACGCCCTCGTCGTCATGGGCGGCGCGCTGATGAGCATCCCCGTCGTCGTCGCCTGCTTCGAGTTCGATTTCATGGGCGGCTCGATGGGATCGGTCGTCGGCGAGCGCTTCGTTCGCGGCGTTCACACCGCGATCGACCAGCGCACGCCCTTCGTGAGCTTCACCGCCACCGGCGGCGCGCGCATGCAGGAGGGCCTGCTCAGCCTGATGCAGATGGCCAAGACCAACGCTTCCTTGACCCGCCTCGCCCAAGCCGGGCTGCCCTATGTGAGCGTCCTCGCCGATCCGACCATGGGCGGCGTCTCGGCGAGCTTCGCCTTCGTCGGCGACGTCGTCATTGCCGAGCCGAAGGCGCTGATCGGCTTCGCCGGACCGAGGGTGATCGAGAACACGGTCCGCGAGAAGCTTCCCGAAGGCTTCCAGCGCGCCGAGTTCCTGATCCAGACCGGGGCGATCGACATGATCGTCGACCGGCGCGAGCTGCGCTCGACGATCGCCCGCCAGATCGCGATGCTGCAGCGGCTGCCGTCCGACGCGGTGGCCTGAGATCGGGGCTTCGGCGGGCGCTGGCGTGACGCTCGCCGATTGGCTCGCCCACTGCGAGCGGCTGCATCCGAAGACGATCGAGCTCACGCTCGAGCGCGTCGAAGCGGTCAAGTCGAGGCTCGGCCTCTCGCTCGGCGCGACGACGATCGTCGTCGCCGGCACCAACGGCAAGGGATCGACGTGCGCGATGCTCGAGTCGATCGCGCTCGCCGCCGGCTATCGCGTCGGCCTCTACTCGAAGCCGCACCTCGTCCATTTCGAGGAGCGCTGCCGGATCGGCGGAGAGAGCGTCGATGGCGCGGCGTTGCTGCCGCACTTCGAGGCCGTCGAGCGCGCGCGCGGCAGCATCTCGCTCACGTACTTCGAGTTCACGCTGCTCGCGATCGCGTCGTTGCTCGCCGCGACGCCGCTCGACCTCGTCATCCTCGAGGTCGGCCTCGGCGGCCGCTTCGATGCGGTCAACGTCTTCGACGGCGACTGCGCGGTACTGACGAGCATCGACCTCGATCACGTCGAGTATCTTGGGCCCGACCGCGAGTCGATCGGTCGCGAGAAGGCGGGGATCATGCGCGCGGGAAAGCCTGCGATCGTCAGTGATCCGGTGCCGCCGCGCAGCGTCGTCGACGAGGCGGCGCGGATCGGCGCCGACCTTTGGCTCGCGGGTCGAGATTTCCGCCATGCCGGCGATCGCCAGCAATGGAGCTGGTCGGGTCGCGCTACGAAATTCGCTGGGCTCGGCTATCCGGCGCTGCGCGGCGCCAACCAGCTCCTCAACGCATCGGGCGCGCTCGCCGCCTTCGAAGCCTTGCGCGCGCAGTTGCCGGTGAGCGCGCAGGCGATCCGCACCGGGTTGGCGACGGTGGCGCTGCCGGGGCGATTCCAGGTCGTTCCCGGCACGCCGACGATCGTTCTGGACGTCGCCCACAACCCGCATGCGGTCGCGGCGCTCGCGCAGAACCTCGACCAGATGGGCTATTTCCCGCGCACCCATGCCGTCTTCGGCGCCATGCGCGACAAGGACATCGACGCGATCCTGGCCCGCATGGCGCCGCTCGTCGACGCCTGGCATTTCACGGACCTTTCCAGCCCGCGCTCGGCGAGCGGCGCCGAGCTCGCCGAGCGATTCGCCGCGATCCGCGTCGGCACGAACGCGGCGACGATCGCGACGCACTCCAGCCCCGGCGCAGCGCTCGGCGCAGGCCTCGCCAGCGCCGACCCCGCTGATAGAATCGTCGTCTTCGGCTCCTTCTACACCGTGGGCGGCGTGCTCGAGAACGGGCTGCCGCAACGATCCGGCCGCGACGCGGCCTGAGCCGGTCGCCGCACGGCCCTGCGGCGTACCCGCCCTCGGCTCGATCGTCCGGCTCACCATGTTCAAGCAGAAGCGCGATCCCGCTCCCGACAAGCCGAGGCTCGAGCCCGCCGACGCCGTTCAGCAGGCGCGCACGCGCGCCCGCCAGCGCCTGATCGGCGCCGTGGTCCTTCTCGCGATCGGCATCATGGGATTCCCGCTCGTGTTCGAGACGCAGCCGCGGCCGATCCCGGTCGACGTGCCGATCGAGATCCCGCGCCGCGATTCGTTGCCGCCGTTGACGATGCCGCCGGCACGATCGACGCCGGCGCGACCGCAGACGTCGGGCGGTGACGGCAGCGCGGCCGCATCGGCATCGATGGGCTCGGCGCCGCCGCTCGCGGCGCGCGCCTCGGCGCCGCTGTCGCGCGGCGCCGAGGGAATCGTCACCGAGTCGAGCGCCGATGCTGGACGCGATGTCACCGCGCCGCGCGCGGCGCCGGCAGAGCGCGCGCCAACGCCAACGGTCGCTCGCGCCGCTTCCGCGGCCGAGCCGTCCCGACGCGCCGCGAGCTCCGCCGTCGCGGTCGCGTCGGCGCCGCGCTCGTCGTCGGCGGACGGCGACCGCGCTCGCGCGCTGCTGGAGGGCCGGCCCGTCGCGAGCGCCGACGAGCAGCGATTCGTCGTCCAGGTCGGCGCCTTCGCCGACGCCGAGGCCGCGCGCGAGACGCGCAAGAACGTCGAGAAGCTCGGCCTGAAGACGTACACGCAGGTCGCGCAGACGTCGAGCGGCAATCGCATCCGCGTTCGCGTCGGCCCGTTCACCTCGCGCGGCGAAGCCGAGTCCGCGCTCGCCAAGGCCAAGGCGGCCGGCCTCAGCGCCGTGCTCCTCACGCTGTGAAGTGCGTTCGTGATCGATTGGCCGACGCTCGGATGGGTCGACGTGGCGATGCTCGCCGTCGTCGCGCTCTCGGCGCTCGTCGGCGCCATGCGCGGGCTGACATTCGAGGTGCTGTCGCTGCTCGGCTGGGTCGCGGCGTGGTTCGCGGGGCTCTGGCTCGGGCCGCTGCTCGCGCCGCACATTCCCGTGGGCGCGCCGGGGTCTCCCTTGAACGCGATCGCCGCGTTCGCATCTGCGTTCCTGGTCGTCCTCGTCCTCTGGGGACTGGCGGCGCGGGGCATCTCGGCGCTCGTCGGCAAGACGATGCTGCGGCCGCTCGACCGCTTTCTCGGCGCGGTCTTCGGCGTGGCGCGCGGGGTGCTCGTGCTGCTCGCGCTGGCCGCGATCATCTCGTACACGCCGGCGAGCGCCTCGGCGGCGTGGCGCGAATCGCACGGCGCCGCCTGGCTGAATTCGATCGTGCACGAGCTGATGCCGCTGCTGGCGCCCGGGACGCCGGGCCCGGCCGAGCGAAGTGTCTGATCGAGTCCCCGCGCCGCGCGTGCGCCTGTTGAATCGCAAGGAGCTGCCATGTGCGGAATCGTCGGAGTGATCGCGAAGTCGCCGGTCAACCAGCTGATCTACGACGCCTTGCTGCTGCTCCAGCACCGCGGCCAGGACGCCGCCGGGATCGTCACGATGGAGGGGACGAAGTGCTTCATGCAGAAGGCGCGCGGCATGGTCCGCGACGTCTTTCGCACCCGCAACATGCGCGCGCTGCCAGGCAGGGTCGGCCTCGGCCAGGTGCGGTATCCGACCGCGGGCAACGCCTACAGCGAAGAGGAAGCGCAGCCGTTCTACGTCAACGCGCCGTACGGCATCGTCCTCGTCCACAACGGCAACCTGACCAACGCGGCTTCGCTCAAGCAGGAGCTGTTCGACATCGACCGGCGCCACATCAACACCGGCAGCGACACCGAGGTGCTGATCAACGTCCTCGCGCACGAGCTCGAGCGCGCCGCGCGTGACAAGCAGCTCTCGCCCGAGGAGGTCTTCGCCGCCGTCGCCGCGGTACACAAGCGCATTCGCGGCTCGTATGCGGTCGTCGCGTTGATCGCCGGCCATGGCCTGCTTGCCTTCCGCGACCCGTTCGGCATCCGCCCGCTCGCCTTCGGCGAAGGCGTCGGACCCGACGGCCCCGAGGTGATGGTCGCGAGCGAGTCGGTCGCGATCGTCGGCACCGGCCATGCGCTGACTCGCGACGTCGCCCCGGGCGAGGCGATCTTCATCGACCTCGAAGGGAAGGTGCATGCGCGCCAGTGCGCCGAGGATCCGTCGCTCCACCCGTGCATGTTCGAGTACGTCTATCTGGCGCGACCCGACTCGATCATGGACGGCGTCTCGGTCTACCAGGCGCGCCTCAACCTCGGCGAGACGCTCGCCCAGCGCGTCATCTCGACGCTGCCGCCGTCCGAGATCGACGTCGTCATCCCGATTCCGGAATCGAGCCGGCCGTCGGCGATGCAGCTCGCGCAGCGGATCGGCAAGCCCTACCGCGAAGGCTTCGTCAAGAACCGCTACGTCGGCCGCACCTTCATCATGCCGGGGCAGGGCGTTCGCAAGAAGTCGGTGCGCCAGAAGCTGAACGCGATCGAGGTCGAGTTCAAGGGCAGGAACGTCCTCCTCGTCGACGACTCGATCGTGCGCGGAACGACCTCGCAGGAGATCGTCCAGATGGCGCGCGACGCCGGCGCGAAGAAGGTCTACCTCGCGTCGGCGGCGCCGCCGGTGCGCTTTCCCAACATCTACGGCATCGACATGCCGACCTCGGCCGAGCTGATCGCCCACGGCCGCTCGATCGAGGAGATCCGCGAGTTCATCGGCGCCGACAAGCTGATCTACCAGGACGTCGCGGCGATGAAGCGAGTCGTCGCCGCGCTCAACCCGAAGCTCGACGGCTTCGAGGCGTCGTGCTTCGACGGTGTCTACATCGCCGGCGCGGCGAGCGCCGACGAGGTCGCGGCGATGGCGGCGGGCCGCAGCGGCCAGGGCGACGAGGACGAAGCCGCCGCGGACCGCGGCGCGCTCACCCTGCAGAGCGCTGCGGAGCTTGCCTGATGGCGGAAGCCCGCATCCCCCGTGTCGACCTGCCCGAGGGCTTGCGACTCGACACGCTCGCGGTTCGCGAAGGCCTGCCGCCGAGCGCGTGGGGCGAGAACTCGGAGGCGCTGTTCCTCACCAGCAGCTTCGTCCAGCCCGATGCCGCGACGGCGGCGGCGCGCTTCGCCAACGAGGAAGAGGCGTTCATCTACTCGCGCTTCACCAATCCGACCGTGACCATGATGGAGCGCCGCCTCGCGGCGCTCGAGGGCACCGGCGGCTGCATCGGCACGTCGAGCGGCATGGCGGCGATCCTGATGCTCGCGCTGGCGCTCCTGAAGAGCGGCGACCATGTGGTCTGCTCGCAGAGCGTGTTCGGATCGACGATCCGCCTGTTCCAGGACTTCGCGAAGTTCGGCGTCGAGGCCAGCTTCGTCGCGCAGGCCGACCTTTCCGAGTGGCGTGGCGCGATGCGCCCGAACACGAAGCTCCTCTTCGCCGAAACGCCGACCAACCCGCTCACCGAGGTCTGCGACATCGCGGCCCTGGCCGAAATCGCCCACGCCCGCGGCGCGCTGCTCGTCGTCGACAACTGTTTCTGCTCGCCCGCCTTGCAGCGGCCGGCCACGCTCGGCGCCGACATCGTCATGCACTCCGGGACCAAGTACCTCGACGGCCAGGGCCGGGTGATCGCCGGCGCCCTGTGCGCCTCGACGGAGCTGATCGACACGAAGTTCACGCCGCTGATGCGCAGTGCCGGGCTGACGCTCTCGCCCTTCAACGCGTGGGTCGTCCTCAAGGGGCTCGAGACGCTCTCGATCCGCATGCAGGCGCAGAGCGCGCGCGCGCTCGCCCTGGCGCACTGGCTGGAGGCGCAGCCGAAGGTGGAGCGCGTGTTCTATCCCGGTCTCGAGTCGCATCCGCAGCATGCGCTCGCGATGGCGCAGCAGGGCGGGGTCGGTGGCGCGGTCGTCTCGTTCGTCGTGCGCGGCGACCGGGCGGCGGCGTTTTCCGTCATCGACGCCACCCGGGTCTGCTCGATCACGACCAACCTCGGCGACACGAAGACGACGATCTCCCATCCGGCGAGCACGTCGCACGGGCGGCTGAGCGAAGCGCAGCGTGCTGCCGCCGGGATCACGCAGGGGATGATCCGGATCGCGATGGGGCTCGACGATCTCGAAGACATCAAGGCCGACCTCGCGCGCGGCTTCGCGGCGCTGTGAGCGCGCCGCACGCGGCGCCGGTGATCGCGGCGGGGCAGCGCGTCCGCACCCGGATCGCACCGTCGCCGACCGGATTCCTTCACCTCGGCACGGCGCGGACGGCGCTCTTCTCTTGGGCGTTCGCTCGCCATCACGGCGGCGACTTCATCCTGCGCATCGAGGACACCGACGTCGCCCGATCGAGCGAGGCGTCGGTCGAGCAGATCCTGGCGTCGATGCGCTGGCTCGGCCTCGATCACGACGAAGGACCGATCTTCCAGATGCAGCGCCTCGCCCGCTACGCCGAGGTCGCCGAGCGGCTGCTCGCCGAAGGCAAGGCGTACCGCTGCTACGCGACCCCGGCCGAGCTCGAGGCGATGCGCGAGGCGCAGCGCGCGCGCGGCGAGAAGACGCTCTACGACGGCCGCTGGCGCCCCGAGCCGGGCAAGACGCTGCCGCCGGTGCCCGAGGCAGTGGCGCCGGTGATCCGCTTCCGCAACCCGGCGTCCGGCGTGGTGACGTGGGACGACCTCGTCAAGGGGCCGATCACGATCGCCAACCACGAGATCGACGACCTCGTCATCGTCCGCGCCGACGGCGTGCCGACGTACAACTTCGCGGTCGTCGTCGACGATGCCGACATGCGGGTCAGCCACGTCTTCCGCGGCGACGAGCACGTCAACAACACGCCCTGGCAGATCAACCTCTTCGCCGCGCTCGGCACGCCGCTGCCGGTGTTCGCGCACGTGCCCATCATCCTCGGCGACGACGGCCACAAGCTCTCCAAGCGGCGCGGCGCGGTCAGCGTGACCGCGTACGAGGAGCTCGGCTACCTGCCCGAGGCGATGCTCAACTACCTGGCGCGGCTCGGCTGGAGCCATGGCGACGAGGAGATCTTCTCGCGCGAGCAGATGGTCGCCTGGTTCGACGGCGCTCATCTCTCGAGGAGCCCGGCGCAGTGGGACCCGGCCAAGCTCGACTGGGTCAACGCGCATTACCTGCGCTCGCTCGACGAGCGTCGCCTCGTCGCACTGGCGACGACGCAGCTGGCGCGGCGCGGCATCGTCTCGCCATCGGTCGAATCGCTCGCCCGCGCCTGCGCCGTCTTCAAGGACCGCTGCAGCACCGGCGCCGAGCTCGCCGACTGGCTCGCGCCGATCTACGCCGACGTGACGCCCAGCGCCGAGGACGTCGCCCAGCACGTGACCGACGCGGTTCGCCCGGCGCTCGCCACCTTGCGTGAGAAGCTCGCCGTCGTCCCGTGGGACAAGGCGGCGATCGCCGCGGCGATCAAGGAAACGCTGGCGACGCACGGACTCAAGATGCCGCAGCTTGCGCCGGCGGTTCGCGTCCTCGTCTGCGGCCGCTCGCAGACACCGTCGCTCGACGCCGTCCTCGAGGCGTTCGAACGCGCCACGGTGCTGCAGCGATTGATCTCGCCGTAGCGGCGCGGCGGCGCCGGCCGGGGCACGCTGGCTATAATCTCGGGCTTCCGCTGCGGCGATCGGCTCTTCTCGCGAGGACGATCTGCCGCTCTACGCATCAGTTTTCGACGGGGGTATAGCTCAGCTGGGAGAGCGCTTGCATGGCATGCAAGAGGTCAGCGGTTCGATCCCGCTTACCTCCACCAAGTTGGTTCAACGCCAGGCCCGCGAGGCCGGCATCGAGAGTTGCGGTCCCCTTCGTCTAGAGGCCTAGGACACCACCCTTTCACGGTGATTACAGGGGTTCGAATCCCCTAGGGGACGCCACCTTCTTCGCGCATCGAGTCGCGCGAATCGGGCGGAAGAGTTGAGAAGAAGAGGAGTGGTAGTTCAGTTGGTTAGAATACCGGCCTGTCACGCCGGGGGTCGCGGGTTCGAGCCCCGTCCACTCCGCCAGATCACGATGAAAACGGGGCCCAGCGCCCCGTTTTTCTTTTCGCGCCAGCGGACTCATGGCGAAGGCGAAGAAGGTCGCCCTTTCTTTCCCGCCGGCCTTGACTTGCGTGCCTCCCGAACTGCCTGGATCGTCGCCTGCAGGAGATGGCGCGCACGGCGCGCTTCCTCGATCGACTGCTTCGCCTCCTCCCTGAGCGCCCGCCGCTCGGCCCGGATCGCCTCCATCACCTCGTTCCTCATCGCAACAGTTGCCGTTTTTCCACAGCGCGAAGAGGCAACGCCCATTCCCGCCGTCTCTACACTTGGTCACGACGAGCGCCTTCAGCCGCCTGCCGCGACGCCGATATGCGTGTATCCCCCCGACCGGACCTCGCCATGGCACGCGCACACGACTCGATCCCGCGGACTGTCGCGCTGGCCATCGGCCTCGCCGCCGCCAGCGCCGCCGCGGCTGCCGGCGGAGCGACGAACGACGGAGCCCGCAGGACCACCAACTCGTTCATGTTGATCCAGGCAGCGACCGCCCCCCAAGTGGCCGGCACGACGCCATCGGCGGGCGCCGGTGTCCCTTCGAGCAAGCCGGTCATCGTCAATCCCTACCACGTGCCGCTGATCCAGAACGCGGGATCACTGAGCGCGGGTCGCTAAGCCCACGGCAGCGACGCGGCGAGCCGCGGCGCGGCATGATGGGCCCCCGCGATCGCGAGGGTCCGACATGGCGACGCTTCCCGGCCTACCGCAAACCGACGAGCCCGAGCCGGACGCGTTGCCCGTCGAGCCCGACGACGGAGCCAAGCTGCCGGCCGTGCCGACCAGCCCCGGCCACGAGCCGGTCGACCCGCCGCGCGCCTAGCAGGGGTTGCCCCAAGTGGGTGCCGGGCCGGGCTACGCAGGTGCACAATCCCGGGCGCGCCACGGGGCGCGGGAGTCAATGCCGATGGTTCGAGTCTGGGCGTTCGTGATCGCAGTTCTGGCCGCACTCGGCTTCGCCGCCTGGGCCTCGGACTTCGTGACGATGCAGGGCGAGCGGACGATCTACACCGTCGATTGCGCCGGCGGCGTCTGGCAGGGCGAGCGCTGCAGCGGTCGTGTCGCGGCAGGCGAGCGCTACCGCTATCGCGCCCTCAAGCCGCACGGCGAGGTCATCTTCTGGACGGTTGGCAGCAAGGAGCCGTCAGGCAAGTTCAAGGAGTGCGCGATCCAGGACGGGCGCAACTGGGCGTGCAAGGTCTGCCCTGATGCTGCCAGGTCGATCACGCTGCAGATGGCGAACGGGCACCCGGTGGCGGCCGCCAGTCCTCCGGCCGTCACGCGGCCGTTCCGCGCGGTCTCGAAATGGCGCTGGCTGCTTCTCCAGCGCGGCTACACGAGCGATGCCGCCGTGCCCGCCGCGACCCCGCCGCCGACGGCGTAGCTCGCTGCCGCGTCGTCAGCTCCGGCGCTGGCGCCGCATCAGCCCGATTGAGCCCAAACCGATCCCGAACAGCAGCCACGTCTCGGGCTCGGGCACGGGTGTCGCGACCAGGAAGTCCTGCTGCGCCTCATTGCTGAGCACGTCGATCCGCGCGCTGGCCTGGTACGAGCCGAGGTTCAGGAGAAAGCCGTTGACGATGCCGAACGCAGGCTGACCGGCGGGGGTCTCGGGGGCGCCCTTGAACTTGCCGCCGGTGAGGCTGAACGACGGGTCCGTTTCGTAGATGATCTCCCAGATCCCGGCCTGCAACGCCGCCGACGTGAGGCTGTCGACGACGAAGCCCTGCGCGGCGGTGAAGAGGCGGCTCAGGTCGGTCGCCTTCTGGGTGCCGAAGTAAGCGATCCCGGAAACCTGACTGTATTCGTACGACACGCCGAAGCTGAAGCTCTGCGTCAGCTCCGCGCACCATGCGAGGAACGACGTCGGCGCCGCGTCGAGGACCGCCGAACGCAGGTTCTGCGCGCCCGACAACGCCCCTTCGAAGTTACCGGAAAACTCGCCCGCCTGGCCCGAGTAGGAAGGGCTCACGCCCTCGGTCCCCGTCATGACGACGTCGGCCGCGCCAAGCGTGAAGCCGTCCATGTTGACGGAGATGGCGAAGGCAGGGCTCGCGACCGCTAACGCGCCGAGCAGGGGCAGACACTTCGTGAGCATGGGCAAGACCTTTGTTGGAGGCTGGCGCGAAACGCGTTGCCAACCGGTAAATGTAGAGTGTGGTTCTTCGGTCGTTGCGGTGATCTCGGAATTCGAGATCCGCACCCCCGCGAACGCGGGGGTGGGCGAAGAGCAAGCATCACCACCGGCGATGCCACTACGCTCGACTTGACGACTCTCACATGGACGAGACCGCGGCGCAAATCGAATCGGCAATCCAGGCCCTGGAGTCGCAACGCACGCTCCTCGGCGACGCCGTCGTCGACATGGCTGTCGCGCCGCTCAAGGACAAGCTCGCTGCGCGGCGCGGCCGCGACGGCGCGACGCAGCAGTTGAAGACCGCCACCGTGCTCTTCATGGACGTCGTCGGCTCGACGCAGCTCAGCGAGCGGCTCGACCCCGAGGACTGCCACGCGGTCATGGACAGTGCGCTGGAGCGCCTGACCGCGATCGTGCGCGCGCATCACGGGCGGGTGCTGCAGTACGCCGGCGACAGCCTCCTCGCCGCGTTCGGCGCCGACCAGGCGCTGGAGGACGACGCCGAGCGGGCGGTCCGCTCGGGCCTGGCCATCCTCGCCGAGGCCGCGCCGCTCGCCGCGGAGTTCCGCGAACGCTACGCGCTCGACGGCTTCGATCTGCGCGTCGGCATCCACACCGGCCCGGTCCTGCTCGGCGGCGGCATCGATCCCGACGGCAGCATCCGCGGCGTGACGGTCAACATCGCCGCGCGCATGGAGCAGAGCGCTCCCGCCGGCGCGCTCAGGATCAGCCACGAGACATATCGCCATGTACGCGGCGTCTTCGACGTCGAGCCGCAGGCGCCGATCGAGATCAAGGGCATCACCGACCCGGTTCGCAGCTATCTCGTCACTCGCGCCAAGCCGCGCGCGTTTCGCATGGCCAACCGCGGCCTCGAAGGCATCGACACGCAGATGGTCGGCCGCGACGCCGAGCTGGCGCGGATCGGCGAGCTGTTCCAGAGCGCGTGCGAGGACAAGAGCCTGAAGCAGGTGACGATCGTCGGCGAGCCCGGCATCGGCAAGAGCCGCCTCGGCCTCGAGTTCACGCACTGGCTCGAGCTGCAGGGCCAGCCGGTGCGGTTCTTCCAGGGCCGGCCGCAGCCCTACGGCACCAACATTCCCTATGGCCTCTTGCGCGACCTGCTCGCGTGGCGCTTCGAGATCCTCGAGAGCGACCCGCAATCGGTCGCGCAGGCCAAGCTCGCAACCGGCCTCGGCGCGGTGCTCGGCGAACGCGCCGCCGAGTACACGGCGCTGATTGGCGCGCTGATCGGCTTCGACTTCAGTGCCGACCCGCACATCGCCGCGATCGCCAGCGACGCCAGGCAGATCCGCGACCGCGCGTTCCATGCGCTCGCCTCGTACTTTCGCGCCGTCCACCGTGACGCCGCGACGCCGATCGTCATCCTGCTCGACGATCTGCACTGGGCCGACGAAGGCTCGCTCGACTTCGTCAACCACCTGGCGCAGGCGTGCGCCGACCTGCCGCTCTTCCTGCTCTGCCTGACGCGGGCGGCGCTCTACGAGCGGCGGCCGCTCTGGGGCAGCGGCCGAAGCGAGCACCTGCGCGTCGATCTCGCCCCGCTTTCCAGGCGCGGCACGCGCGAGCTGATCGAAGCGCTCCTCGGCCGGCTCGAGACGGTGCCGACGGCGTTGCGCGATCTGCTCGCGAGCAGCGCCGAAGGCAACCCCTATTTCGTCGAGGAGCTGATCGGCATGCTGATCGACGATGGCGTGATCGTCACGACCAGCGAGCCGTGGCGCGTCGTCGGCGACAAGCTCCTCGACGTCCGCGTGCCGTCGACGCTCGCAGGCGTCCTGCAGGCGCGCATCGACGGCCTGCCGCCGGACGAGAAGACGGCGCTCCAGCAGGCGAGCGTCATCGGCCACGTGTTTTGGGACGAAGCGCTGCAGCGGATCGCGCCGTCCGCCGGCGCCGCGCTCGACGGCCTGATGCGGCGCGAGCTCGCCTACGGGAGGGAAACGAGCGCCTTCGAGGGAACGCGCGAGTTCGTCTTCAAGCACCACGTGCTGCACCAGGTCGCCTACCAGGGCGTCCTCAAGCAGTCGCGGCGCGAGCAGCATCGGCTCACCGCCGACTGGCTCGTCGTCCGCAGCGGCGATCGCGCGAGCGAGTACTTCGGCCTGATCGCCGAGCATTACGAGCGGGCCGGTGACGTCGACAACGCGCTGACCTACCTGCGCAAGGCCGGCGACGACGCGGCGCGCACCTACGTCAACGCCGCCGCTCTCGACTACCTCGGCCGCGCCTTCGCGCTGGTTCGCGAGGACGACGCGGCGACCCGCTTCACGCTCCTCGAGACGCGAATCGCCATCCACAGCATCACCGGCCGGCGCAGCGAGCAGGCCGACGACGTCGCGGCGATCGAGCAGGCCGCCGATCGGCTCGACGACGATGCGATGCGCGCCCGTGCCGCCGGCCTGCGCGCCGCGCTGGCGCTCGCCGTCGGCGACTATCCCGGCACGGCGGCGGCGGCGGCGCGCGCGGTCGCGTGGGCCGACGCCGCCGGCCAGCGCGGCGCCGCCTTGTCGGCGCGAATCAACTGGGCGCGCGCGCTCCAGTTCCAGGGCGATTACGCTGCGGCGCAGTCGCACATCGAGGAATCGCTCGTCCTCGCCCGCGAGGTCGGCAACCGGAGAGTCGAAGCCACGACGCTCGGGCAGCTCGGCATCCTGGCGATGCAGCGCGGCCGCTACGGCACTGCGCGCGACTACTACCGGCAGGCGCTCGACGTCGCGCGCGCGATCGGCCATCGCTCGCTCGAGAGCGGGATGATCAACAACCTGGGCGAGATCGAGCAGCAGCTCGGCAACTACAGCGCTGCGCTCGAGCTTTTGCAGGCGGGCCGGCGCCTCAGCGCGGAAATCGGCCAGCGAGTCGCCGAGGCCTATCTCCTCTGCAACATGGCGATCAGCGCGCTCAGGCGCGGTGATTCGGCCGGCTCGATCGATTGGGCGACACAGGCGATGAAGCTCGCCGCCGATCTCGAGGACCGCGACCTGCAGGCGACCTTGCGCTGTGTCCGCGCCCACGCCCATGCAGCGCTCGGCGACTGGGACGAAGCGTCCGCGTGCTATCGCGCCTCGCTTGCGTTGTTTCGCGAGATCGGCCGGGCGACGATGCCGCCCGAGCCGATCGCCGGCCTCGCCCGGATCGACCTCGCGCGCGGCGACGTCGAGGCGGCAATGGCGACGATCGCCGAGGTCATCGCCCATTTCGATGGCGGCGGGTCGGTCGACGGCACCGAGGATCCGATCTGGATCTACCTGACGTGCCACGAGGTGCTCGCGGCCGCCGCGTCGCCGCGCTCCGCCGAGTTCCTCGATCGTGCCCACGCCCTCCTGAGCGAGCGCGCCGCGCCGCTCGGCGAGGCCGAGCGGACCACCTTCCTCGCCAACGTGCCTTCGCATCGCGCCGTCGTCGCGGCGCGCGCCTTATCCGGACGCGCCGGCGCGGCGTGACCGGGGTCAGCGCAGGCGCGGCTTGTCAGCGGCCGGCGCCGATGGCATCGGCCGAGGCAGGCCGGTGCAATCGGCGCGCGCCGACAACGCCCGTCGCGAGCGCGGTACCGATGAAGATGACGAGGCAGCCGGCGACGACCGTCAGCGTCAGCCGCTCGCCGAGGAAGATGCCGCCCCACGCGACCGCGAAGATCGGGATGAGGTACGTGACGGCAACCGCGTTCGCGGGCCCCGCGTTGGCGATGAGCCGGAAATAGAGGACGTACGCGAGACCTGTGCCGAGGAAGGCGAGCAGGCCCATCATCAGCCACGCGTTTGTCGACGGCGCGAGCGCCGGCCACGCGAGCACGGCGGGAACGGCGAGGAAGATCGCCGCCGCGACCTGGCTTCCCGCAGCGACGGCGAGCGGCGCGACGCCGGTCAGGCGCCGCTTGGCGAGGCTCGGCGCGATGCCGTACGACATCGTCCCGAGCAGGCACGCGCCGATCGCCCACGCCGAGCCACCGGGGCGAAAGTCGGCCTTGTCGGCGCCGATCCAGAGGACGCCCGTGAAGCCGATCGCGAGGCCGGCGACGCGCAGCGGCGTCATGCGGTCGTCGAGCCATAGCCAGGCGACGACGGCGGCGAAGAGCGGCGTCGCCGAGTTGAAGATCGCCGACAGGCCGGCGTTGATCGATTGCGCCGCGTAGGCGAAGCAGAGGAACGGCACGGCCGAGTTGACGAGGCCGACGATCGCGATCGCGCGCCAGTGCTCGCGCACCGCCGCCAGCTCGCCGCGCGCTGCGAGCAGCGCGACGAGCAGGAGCGCCGCACCGGCGACGCGAAGGAAGACGAGCGTGATCGGCCCGAACGCGGGGACGGCGACCCGCATGAAGAGGAACGAGCCGCCCCAGAGGGCGGCGAGCGCGATCAGCTCGGCGATGTCGCGCGGCCTCAATGGAGCTCCAGCTCGGCGACGCCCCGTCGGCGCCGGGAGCGCTCGGCCTCGATGCGCAGGAGCGAGGTCTTGCGATCGAGCCCGCCGGCATAGCCGGTGAGCGACCCCGAGCTGCCGACGACGCGATGGCACGGCACGATGATCGAGACCGGGTTGCGGCCGACCGCCGAGCCGACGGCGCGACTCGCCGCGGGAACGCCGAGCGTGCGCGCGATCGCGCCGTAGCTCGTCGTCGCGCCGGCCTCGATGCGAAGCAGCTGTTGCCAGACGTCGCGCTGGAACGCGGTGCCCTGCAGGTCGAGCGGCAGCGCGAACTCATCGATCTCGCCGGCGAAATACGCGCGCAGCTGGCGCGCCGTCTCGCGCAGGAGCGGATCGTCGCCGCGCTCGGGCGCGTCGATCGCGTCGGGATGGTGCTTCTGGCTTTCGAACCAGGCGCCGGCCAGGCCGGTGCCGGTTCGCGCCAGCAGCATCGTGCCGAGCGGCGAGTCGATGCGGCATTGCGCGGTGCAGTGGCGATGGATCGATTCGGTCGCGTAGGTCATGGCGTGACTCCCAGTGAATTCCAGAGGCGGAGAAGGGCGTAGGCGCGCCAGGGGCGCCATCTTTCGGCGTGTGCTTCGGCGTCGCGCTGCGTCGTCGTCGCGAAGCGCAGCCGCATCGCCTTCAGGGCGGCGACGTCGCCGGGCGGAAAGGCGTCGGGCCAGCCGAGCGCGCGCATCGCGATGTAGTGCGCCGTCCACGGGCCGATCCCCGGCAGCTCGCGCAGGCGCTCGACGAGCGCTTCGGGCGACGCTCCCGGGACGATCAGCGGCGCGAGCTCGTTCCAGCTCGCGGCGAGCGCCTGGATCGCGCCGGCGCGGCTGCGAATGATGCCGAGCTCGGCGATGTGCTCGATCGGCGCGGCGGCGAGATCGTCCGGGCCGGGGAAGGTGCGGTCGACGTCGGGCCACGGTGTCGCGATGTCGGCGCCGAAGCGGGTGACGAGGCGGCGCGCGAGCGTCCGTGCGGCGGCGACCGTCACCTGCTGGCCGAGGACGGCGCGCACCGCGAGCTCGAAAGCGTCGATGCTGCCGGGCAGGCGAAGCCCCGGTTCGCCCGGTAGTCCGACCAGCGACTCGGCGATCGTCTCGGGCGCGGCGTCGAGGTCGAGCCAGCGCCGCACGGCGGCGATCACGGCCCCGCTGGCGCTGCCGAGCGTCGGCGCGAAGGCGAGGTGGACTCGCGCCGCGTCGGTTGCGAAGCGCGCCTCGATCCAGCCCGCTGGCGCTGCGATCACGCCGGCGCGGATGCTGCGCCGGATCGACCGTTCCGTCGTCGCTTCGACGCCCGGGATCGCGCGCTGGGCGATGAAGGCGAGCAGCGGCGCGACGTCGAACGGCGCGCGATAGCCGAGCGTGACCGTGATCGCGTCGCGCTCGCCGCTGCCGTCGCGCGCCGCGCCGCGCCTCGTCGACGGCGCCGCATTCGGATCGCGCGGCGTCGCCCGGCGCAGCCGGGTCGGATTCATCCGGTAGCCGCCGAGGAAGGCGGCGTTGAAGCGGCGCAGGCTGCGAAAGCCGCTCGTCAGCGCGATCTGCGCGACCGGCATCGTCGTGTCGGTGAGAAGCTGCTTGGCGAGAAGGAGCCGGCGCGTCTGCAGGTATTGCAGCGGCGTCACGCCGTGCTCGGCGAAGAAGATCCGGCGCAGGTGGCGATCGCTGACGCCGAGCCGCGCGGCGATCGCGGCGACGCTCGGCGCGTCGGCGTCGGCGGCGAAATCGTCGAGGGCGCTCGCCGCCTGGCGCGCCAGCGTCCGCGACGCGTCCATCACCGTCCACGGCAGTCCCGGGCCCGGGGCTATCTCGGGTCGGCACTTGAGGCACGGCCGGAACGACGCCGCCTCGGCCTGCGCCGGCGACGCGAAGAAGCGGCAGTTGCGGCGCGCCGGCATGCGAACGCGGCAGATCGGACGGCAGTACACGCCCGTCGACGTCACGCCGACGAAGAGCCGGCCGTCGAAGCGCGCGTCGTGCGCGAGGAGCACCTGGTAGGCAGCGTCGCCATCGATCGTCATGCGCCGATTATGGTCAGCGCCACGCCTGAGACTGGCCGTTTCCGGACATGTCGCAGGA
>Ga0070671_100001259_pt1 | contig 18984 bp, 16 predicted proteins | sample KBSS73metaG_FD_65341 | JGI IMG/M metagenome (GOLD analysis project Ga0070671, IMG submission 65341) | Switchgrass rhizosphere microbial communities from Kellogg Biological Station, Michigan, USA - KBS S7-3 metaG | ecosystem: Host-associated > Plants > Roots > Rhizosphere > Soil ...
GTGGGGGCGCCCTGGTAGACGTCCGGCGTCCAGGTGTGGAAGGGGCCGACCGAGCCCTTGAACAACAGCCCGACGACGAGCAGCGCGAGCCCGCCGAACAGCAGTGCGTCGGAGCGGTCCGTGCCCACCGCGGCCTCGGCGATCGCGCTCAGCCGCACCGAACCGGCGTACCCGTAGAGCAGGGCGACGCCGTAGAGGAAGAACGCCGAGGCGAAGGCGCCCAACAGGAAGTACTTGACCGCCGCCTCCTGCGACAGCAGGCGACGGCGCCGCGCGAGCCCGCACATCAGGTACAGCGGCAGCGAGAGCACCTCGAGCGCCACGAACATGGTCAGCAGGTCGTTCGAGGCGACGAACGCCATCATCCCGCCGAGCGCGAACAAGGTGAACGGGAAGACCTCGGTCTGCATCGTGGGCGCCTCACCGGGCGCCCCGTAGGACCGGTCGACGTGCTCCGGGTCGACGCCGGTGGGCCCGGCCGTGGTGCCCGGCGCGCCCCCGACCGAGGCCCGCTCCACCGCCGACGCCACGAACGCCCCGCCCGGCTCCACCGAGCGGTCCGCGATCAGCAGGATCGAGCCGAAGCCGAGGACCAGCAGCGTGCCCCACAGGAACAGCGTGGGCATGTCCACGGCGAGCGAGGACGCCAGCGTGACCACGCCCTCGGCCGGCGCGCCGCCCGCGTAGACCCCGAGCGTCACCCCCGCCACGGCGATGGCCACGACCGAGAGCGCGACCTGGGCGGGCCAGCGCTGGTGGCGGGGCAGGAACGCCTCCAGCAGCACGGACACGCACGCCGCGCCGAGCACGATCAGCAGCGGCGCGATGGCGCCGTAGGCGATCGGGGGAGCTTCCAACGGGGTCATCGCGCGATACCTCCGGCCGGCACGGGGTCGGGCAGCCCCAGCTCGGTCATCGTCGCCTGGACGGACGGGTTGATCACGTCGAGCACCGGGCCCGGGAAGAACCCGAGCACCACGATCACGACGATGAGCGGGGCCAACACCCCGATCTCACGCGTGGTCAGGTCCGGGAACCCACCCCCGCGCTTCGCGGCCACGGCCGGGTCGATCATCGCGCCCGGGCCGCCGACGGATTCGAGCGAGTTCAGCACGGCCTGGCCGCGGACCGGGCCCTGCATCGTCTGCTGGTAGAACCACAGCACGTACAGCGCCGCGAAGATGATCCCGACGGTGGCGATGATCGTGGCCACCGGCTCGTTCGGGAAGGACCCCACGAGCACCAGGAACTCGGAGACGAACGAGTTCGTCCCGGGCAGCGCCAGCGAGCTCATCCCGGCCAGCAACAGGCAGCCCGCCAGCATCGGCGCCAGCTTGGCGACGCCGCCGTAGTCGCCGATCAGGCGCGACCCGCCGCGGGCGACCAGCAGGCCGACCATGACGAACAGCATCCCGGTGGAGAGCCCGTGGTTGACCATGTACAGCGTGGCGCCCGCGAAGGCCTGGCTGGAGAACGCGAACGTGCCCAGCGCGATGAAGCCGAAGTGCGCGATGGACGTGTAGGCCACGAACCGGCTCATGTCCTTCTGCCCCACGGCCAGCAGCGCGCCGTAGAGGATCCCGATGACCGCCAGGACGATCACCAGCGGCGCCAGCGCCTGCGACGCGTCCGGGAACAGCGGCAGGCAGTAGCGCAGGAACCCGTACGTGCCCACCTTGTCCAGCACGCCGACGAGCAGGACCGCGGCGACGATCGGGGCCTCGGCACCGGCGTCGGGCAGCCAGGTGTGGAAGGGCACCAGCGGCGCCTTGATCGCGAAGGCGATGAAGAAGCCGAGGAACAGCCAGATCTGCGTCGACGTCGGCACGTCCTGCGCGATCGCCTGCAGCTCGGTCCAGGTGAACGTGCCCTGGCCGAGGATGTTGCCGCTGGTCACGTACAGCCCGATCAGCGAGGCCAGCATGATCAGCCCGCCGAGCAGGGAGTACAGGAAGAACTTCACCGAGGCGTACTGCCTGTTGGGGCCGCCGAAGCGCCCGATCAGGAAGTACATCGGGATGAGCATCGCCTCGAAGAAGACGTAGAACAGGAAGACGTCCGTGGCCGTGAAGACGCCGACCAGCGTGGCCTGGGTGGCCAGCAGCAGCGCGAAGTAGCCCGACGCCGTGCGGCCCTCGGGCAGCTTCTCCGCCCAGGCGAAGAGCATCAGGCCGGGGACGAGGAACGCGGTCAGCGCGATCAGCACGAGGGCGATGCCGTCGATGCCGAAGGCGAGGTGCGTGCCGAAGGCGGGGATCCACTCGACGGAGAACTCGTACTGGAAGCGGGTGCCGTTCGCGGCGGCCGCGGTGTCGTACCCGAGCCACGTGACCACCACCAGCACGAACTCCAGCAGTGCCGTGCCCATCGCGACGCCCTTGGCCGCGGGGACGTTGCGCCGCAACGGGTACATCAGCAGCGCGCCGACGACCGGCACGAGCAGCAGGATGATCAACATGGGGCTCACGCGAACCTCACCGCCAACAGGGCCGCGACGACGAAGACGCTGCCGCCCAGCATGGAGAGCGCATAGGAGCGCACGAACCCGGTCTGTAGCCGTCTGAGTCGGCCGGAGCTGCCGCCGAGGCCTGCGGCGAGACCGTTGACGACGCCGTCGACGCCGCGGTTGTCCACGAACACCAGGGCCCGGGTGAGCCAGATGCCGGGGCGCTCGATGAGCGTCTCGTTGATCGCGTTGGCGTAGAGGTCCCGACGGGCGGCCCGGACCGGCAGCGAGACCGGCTCCGGCCGCTGCACCGGCGTGGGCCGACGGCCGACGAGCAGGTACGCGACCAGCACGCCGAGCGCCGAGAAGGCGACGACGAGCCACGGGACCAGCGCGTGCGGCAGGGCCCCGCCCTCGAGCTCCTGCAGCTCACCGAGGCTGGGGGCCAGCCACTCGTAGAGCCCGATGGAGTACAGGACGAACCCGCCGAACACCGAGCCCACCGCCAGCACGATCATCGGCGCGGTCATGGAGACCGGCGACTCGTGCGGGTGGTAGTCGTGGCCTGCCGAAGACCCGCTTGCGGGGTCGAGAGTCGATGCAGCTGCATTGAAGTCCTTCCAGCGCTCCTGGCCGAAGAACGTCATGATCATCAGGCGGGTCATGTAGAACGCCGTGAGCCCGGCCGCGAGGGTGGCCGCGCCGCCGAACACCCAGCCCTGCCAGCCCTCCTGGCCGAAGGCCGCCTCGATGATCGCGTCCTTGGAGAAGTAGCCGGACAGGAACGGGAAGCCGATCAGCGCGAGGTAGCCGAGGCCGAACGTCACGAAGGTGATCGGCATCCGCCGCGCCAGGCCACCGAAGTGGCGCATGTTCACGTCGTCGTTCATGGCGTGCATGACCGACCCGGCACCGAGGAACAGCCCGGCCTTGAAGAAGCCGTGCGTGAGCAGGTGGAAGATGCCGAGCGCGTAGCCCGCCGGGCCGAGCCCGACGGCCAGGATCATGTACCCGATCTGGCTGACCGTGGAGTACGCGAGGACCTTCTTGATGTCGTCGTAGGCGCAGCCGATGACCGCCCCGATGAGCAGGGTGATCACGCCGACCAGCGCGACGACCAGCCGCCCCGTCTCCGTGAGGTCGTAGATCGGGTGGGTGCGCGCGATCAGGTACACACCCGCGGTGACCATCGTGGCCGCGTGGATCAGGGCAGAGACCGGGGTGGGGCCCTCCATGGCGTCCGGCAGCCAGGACTGCAGCGGGAACTGGCCGGACTTGCCGCAGGCGCCGAGGAGCAGCAGCAGGGTGATCGCCAGGACCGTGCCGGAGGGCACCTCGCCGATGCGGGCGAACACCTCCGCGTACTGCAGGCTGCCGAGCTCCAGCCAGATCAGGAAGATCGCGATGGCCAGCCCGACGTCGCCGACCCGGTTCATCAGGAAGGCCTTCTTCGCCGCGGTCGCCGCGGCGGGTCGGTCCTGGTAGAAGCCGATCAGCAGGAACGACGCCAGGCCGACGCCCTCCCAGCCGAGGTAGAGCATCACGAAGTTGTTGCCCAGCACCAGGAGCAGCATCGCCGCGACGAACAGGTTGAGCTGCGCGAAGAAGCGGCGGCGGCCGGGATCGTGGCTCATGTAGCCGACCGAGTAGATGTGGATCAGCGAGCCGACGCCGGTGATCAGCAGCACGAACGTCAGCGACAGCGGGTCCAGCCGGATCCCGAAGTCGACGTTCAGCGAGCCGGACGCGATCCAGGAGAACAGCGACACCTCGCGGCTGCGCTGCTCCGGGTCCAGCCCGAGCGTCTCGAAGAAGATCAGCAGACCGAGTACGAAGGAAGCCACGACGGTGCCGACGCCGAGCCAGTGGCCCCAGGCGTTCGCGCGCCTGCCTGCGAGGAGGTTGATCAGCGCGCCCAAGGCGGGGAGCACGAACAGCAACCAGGCCAGGGAGCCGACGCCGGACGCCATCTCGATGGGGGGAGCGGTCACACCGGGCTCCTAGTACTTCAGCAGGTTGGCGTCGTCGACCGACGAGCTCCTGCGGGTTCGGAAGATCGACATGATGATGGCCAGGCCCACCACGACCTCGGCGGCCGCCACGACCATGACGAAGAACGCCATGACCTGGCCGTCGAGCGTGCCGTTGATGCGGGCGAAGGTGACCAGGGACAGGTTCACCGCGTTGAGCATCAGCTCGATGCACATGAACACCACGATCGCGTTGCGGCGCACCAGCACCCCGACCGCGCCGACGGTGAACAGCAGCCCCGACAGCAGCAGGTAGTTCGTGGGGCTCATTCCCCCGCCTCCAGTTCACGACGGGCGCCGCGCAGCGACCGGGCGTCCGACGGCGGGCGGGGCGTCTCGTCCACCTCGTGGCCCTCGATGATCTCGGAGAGGGACTCCGGGGCGACCGAGCCGTCCGGCAGCAGCGCGGGGACGGCGACCGAGTTGGCCGTGGCGTAGACGCCGGGGCCCGGCAGCGGGGAGATCCGGTCGCCGCGCAGCCGCTCGATCACGGCGGCGCGCTGGCCGAGCTTGGCCTTCGGCTTCTTCTGCGCGAAGGCCAGCACCATCGCCCCGAGCGCGGCGGTGATCAGCAGCGCCGAGGTGAGCTCGAAGGGCAGCAGGTAGTCGGTGAAGATCAGCCGCCCGATGCCGGTGATGTTGCCGTTGGAGGCGCCTGACCCGAGCCCGGTCGCCGGGACGGCGAACATCGTCCGCCCCACGCCCGCGACCAGCAACAACGCGAACGCGAGCCCGAGCAGGGCGCCCGCGACGCGCTGTCCACGGAGGACCTCCACGACGGAGTCCGAGCTGTCCCGGCCCACCAGCATGAGCACGAACAGGAACAGCATCATCACGGCGCCGGTGTAGACGATGATCTGCACGAACCCGAGGAACGGGGCCTGCTGCATCATGTAGAGGATCGCCAGCGAGAGCATCGTCATCACCAGGAACAGCGCGGAGTGCACCGCGTTCCGGGCGAAGATCATCGCGACGGCCGCGGCCAGCGCGACCGGCCCGAGGACCCAGAAGACGATCGCCTCGCCGACGCCGGTGTCCCCGGCTGTGGCGTCGGCGACCGCCTGCGCGAGCACGCTCATCGCTCTCCCCCGCTGCGCGGGCTCGGCGCTTCGCGCAGGCGCCGTGTCCAGGATTCGCTCGCACGCTCGCTCATCGAATCTGCTCCCCCACCGGGTCCGTCTCCGGAGCATTGCGGGCCAGCACGGGGCCCTGCACGTAGTAGTCCTGCTCGTCCTCGCCGAGGCGCATCGGGTGCGGCGGCTGCTCCATGCCCGGCAGCAGCGGCGCGAGCAGCTGCTCCTTGGTGTAGATCAGGTCCTGCCGGTTGTCGTCGGCCATCTCGTAGAAGTTCGTCATCGTGAGCGAGCGCGTGGGACAGGCCTCGATGCACAGGCCGCAGCCGATGCAGCGCAGGTAGTTGATCTGGTAGATCGCCCCGAAGCGCTCACCCGGGGAGTACCGGGCCTCCTCGGTGTTGTCCCCGCCCTCGACGTAGATCGCGTCCGCCGGGCACGCCCAGGCGCACAGCTCGCAGCCCACGCACTTCTCCAGCCCGTCCGGGTGCCGGTTGAGCTGGTGGCGGCCGTGGTAGCGCGGCGCGGCGGGCGGGAAGTCCTCGGGGTACTCCTCGGTCACGACCTTCTTGAACATGGTCGAGAAGGTGACGCCGAAGCCCTTGAAGAAGTCGAACATTCCCTACTCCTCCTTCCCGGTGAGTACGGATGCCTTCTCGGCCTTCGCCTGCGGCAGCCGGTGCCGCGGGCGCTCCGGGACGGCCAGGTCCAGCGGCGGGACCGGGTAGTCCGACGCCACCTCGACGGTCTCGTCCGGCGGCTGCCGGTCCGGCAGCCCGAACGCGACGGCGAGGATCGCCAGCAGCACGATCCCGATGGTGATCAGCAGTGCGACCGTGGCCTCGCCGCCGGTGCTGTTGCGGTACGCCCGGATCGCGAAGACGACGAGGATCCAGCCCAGCGAGACCGGGACCAGCACCTTCCAGCCGAGCTTCATGAACTGGTCGTAGCGGAAGCGGGGCAGCGTGCCGCGCAGCCAGATGAACAGGAACAGGAACAGCAGGGTCTTCGCGATGAAGACGACGAACTCGATCCAGCCGTTCACCGGGCCCACCCACGGGATGCGCCCGCCGCCGAGGAACAGCGTGGTCGCCATCGCCGAGACGGTGACCATGTTGACGTACTCGGCGAGGAAGAAGAGCGCGAACTTCAGCGACGTGTACTCGGTGTGGAAGCCGCCGACCAGCTCGGACTCGGCCTCGGGGAGGTCGAAGGGCGCCCGGTTGGTCTCGCCGACCATCGCGATCACGAAGATCACGAAGCTCGGCACCAGCAGGTAGAAGTACCAGCCCGAGCCCTGGGACTCGACGATGTCCGCGGTGGACAGCGAGCCCGCGTAGAGCACCACCGCGACCACGGACAGGCCGAGCGCGATCTCGTAGGAGATCACCTGGGCCGCGCTGCGCAGCGCGCCGAGCAGCGAGTACGGCGAGCCGGAGGCCCAGCCGCCGAGCACGATCCCGTAGACGCCGATGGACGAGCAGGCCAGCACCACCAGCACACCGACCGGCAGGTCGACGAGCTGCAGCACCGTGCGCTCGCCGAAGATCGAGACCTCACCGCCGAACGGGATGACCGAGAAGGCGACGAAGGCGGGGATGGTGGAGACGACCGGCGCGATGAAGTAGATCTTCTTGTCGGCCATCACCGGCATGATGTCTTCTTTGAACGCCAGCTTGAGGCCGTCGGCCAGCGACTGCAGCCAGCCGTTGGGGCCGGTGCGGTTCGGGCCGGGACGCTGCTGCATCCGGGCCACGACCTTGCGTTCCCAGTTGATCATGAACAGGGTCAGCACGACGCCGACGGCGAACAGCACCACGACCTTGAGCAGGACCAGCCAGACCGGGTCGTCCGCCAGCAGCTGCTGGGTCCGGGTGAGCCCTTCCGACGTGTTCATCCCGCCACCACCCTCACCAGTGCTCCGTGCCCGACGCCGAGGGTGCTGCGCACCGCGGACCCCGGCGAGTTCGCGGGCAGCCAGACGACGCCGTCCGGCAGGTCGGCGAGCTCGACCGGCAGCGTGATCGCGCCCCGGTCGGTGGCGACGCTCGCGGCCCCGCCCTCCACGAGCCCGAGCCGCTCGGCGGTCGCGGGGTTGGCCCGCACCCGCGGCGGCCGGGCGGTGCCTGCCAGCGCGGGCTCGTCGACCGACAGCGAGCCCTCGTCGATCAGCTGGCGCCAGGTGGCCAGGACCGCCGACCCCGCCTGCGCGGGGCGCGGCGTGCGGCCGGGCGGCTCGGTGGGCGCGGTGCTCGCAGTGGGCGGAGCCGCATAGGCACCGAGCCGGGCCAGGTCGCCCGCCGCGGCGGCCGGGGTCTGGGTGAACAGGTCCGCGTCCATCTCGACGGCCAGGGTGTCCAGCACCCGGCAGTCCGGGAGCACGCCGCTCGGGTCCAGCGAGGGGGCGAACTCCCGACGGCGGCCCTCCCAGTTGAGGTAGGTGCCCGCCCGTTGGGCGTCCGGCGCGACCGGGAGCACCACGTCCGCCAGCTCGGTGACGGCGGAGGCGTGGATCTCCAGGCTGACCAGGAACCCCACGTTCTCCAGCGCGGCGAGCGCGGCGGCCGGATCGGCCAGGTCGTGCGGGTCCACCCCGCCGACGACCAGCCCGGACAGCTCCCCGGCCGCCGCGGCGGCGAGGATCCCGTCCGTGCTGCGGCCCGGGGTGGCCGGGAGACCGCTGATCCCCCAGGCCTGCTCGATCTCGGCGCGGGCGGCGGCGTCGGTGACCGGGCGGCCGCCGGGCAGCAGGGTCGGCACGGCGCCGACCTCCAGGGCTCCCCGGTCCCCCGCGCGGCGCGGGATCCAGGCGACCTTCGCGCCGGTGCGGGTGGCCAGCTCGGCGACGGCCGAGTGGAGGCCGGGGACCTCGGCGGCCCGGTCGCCGACCAGGATCACCGCGCCGGGACCGGCCAGAGCGTCGACCAGCTCACCGCTCACCTGCTCTCGCAGCACCGAGGCCTCCGCGCCGGGGACCGCCCTGATCAGGGTGGCCTCGGTCTTGCGCATGCCCGCCGTCGTCCACTGGCCGAGCTGGTAGACCCGCTGGCCCCGCTTGCGGACGGCCTTGCGCACCCGGAGGAAGACGATGCCCGCCTCCTCCTCCAGGTCCAGCCCCACGGTGAGCACCGCGGGCGCGGCCTCGATCGCGGTGAAGCTCACGCCGGTCTCGGGGGTGGTGCCCACGGTGGTCGTCAGGAAGGCCAGCTCCTCGGCGGAGTGCGGCCGGGCCCGGAAGTCGACGTCGTGGGTGCCCGCGGCGACCCGGGCGAACTTCGAGTAGGCGTAGGCGTCCTCGAGGGTGAGCCGCCCGCCTGCCAGGACCCCGATCCCGCGGTTGGCCCGCGCGGCCAGCAGGCCCTCGGCGGCGACGCGCAGCGCCTCGGTCCAGGAGGCCTCGACCAGCTGGCCGGACTCGTCCCGCACGTGCGGGCGGGTGATCCGCTGCTTCGACCCGAGGTAGCGGAAGGCGAAGCGGCCCTTGTCGCAGAGCCACTCCTCGTTGACCTCGGGGTCGTTGCCCGCCAGCTTGCGCTGCACCTGGCCGCGGCGGGTGTCGGTGCGGGTGGCGCAGCCGGAGCTGCAGTGCTCGCAGACACTCGGCGTGGACTTCAGGTCGAAGGGCCGGGAGCGGAACCGGTAGGCCGCGCTGGTGAGCGCGCCGACCGGGCAGATCTGGATGGTGTTGCCGGAGAAGTAGCTCTGGAAGGGCGTGTCCTCGGCGGTGCCGATCTGCTGGTTCGCGCCGCGCTCGAGCAGGTCGATGAAGGGGTCGCCCGCGATCTCCTCGGAGAACCGGGTGCAGCGCTGGCAGAGCACGCAGCGCTCGCGGTCCAGCAGCACCTGGCTGGAGATCGGCAGCGGCTTCGGGAACGTCCGCTTGGTCTCGACGAACCGGGAGTCCGTGCGGCCCGAGGACATCGCCTGGTTCTGCAGGGGGCACTCGCCGCCCTTGTCGCAGATCGGGCAGTCCAGCGGGTGGTTGATCAGCAGCAGCTCCATCACGCCCTGCTGCGCCTTGTCCGCGACGGGCGAGGTGTGCTGGGTCTTGACGACCATGCCGTCGGCCACGGTCATCGTGCAGCTGGCCTGCGGCTTCGGCATGGGCCGCCCGCCCATCTCCACCTCGACCAGGCACTGGCGACAGGCGCCCGCCGGGTCCAGCAGGGGATGGTCGCAGAAGCGCGGGACGATGATCCCGAGCCGCTCGCAGGTGCGGATCAGGATCTCGCCCTTGGGCGCGGTGACCTCGATGCCGTCGATGGTGAGGGTGACCGTCTCGGTCTCGGTGGTCGTCATGCGGAGGCTCCGCTCAGTTCGACGTCGGCGAGCTGCTCCGGCCGAGCCACCGCGGGCTGCTCGGCGATGAGGTCCAGGAACTCCTGGCGGAAGTACTTGATGCCGCTGGTGATCGGGCTCGTGGCGCCGTCGCCGAGGGCACAGAAGGACCGGCCGAGGATGTTGTCGCAGATGTCGAGCATCGTCTCCACGTCGGACTCGGTGCCCTCGCCGTGCACCATCCGCTCCAGGATCTGCACCAGCCAGTACGTGCCCTCGCGGCACGGGGTGCACTTGCCGCAGCTCTCGTGCTTGTAGAACTCGGTCCACTTCATGACCGCCCACGGCACGGAGACGGTCTCGTTGAAGACCTGCACCGCGGTCGTCCCCAGCATGGAGCCCGCGCCCGCCGCACCCTCGAAGTCCAGCGGGATGTCCAGGTGCTCGGCGGTGAACATCGGGGTCGACGAGCCGCCCGGCGTCCAGAACTTGAGCGGGATCCCGTCCTTCATCCCGCCCGCCAGCTCCAGGAGCGTGCGCAGCGTGATGCCCATCGGCGCCTCGTACTGCCCGGGCCGCTCGACGTGCCCGGAGACCGAGTAGATCTTCGGCCCCGGCGACTTCTCCGAGCCCATGCTTCGGAACCACTCCGCGCCGCCCGCCACGATGTACGGGACCGACGCGATGGTCTCCACGTTGTTGACGACGGTCGGGCTCGCGTAGAGCCCCGCCGTGGCCGGGAACGGGGGCTTGAGCCGCGGCTGCCCGCGGCGGCCCTCGAGGGAGTCCAGCAGCGCCGTCTCCTCGCCGCAGATGTAGGCACCCGCGCCGGCGTGGACGACGATGTCCAGGTCGAAGCCGGTGCCGAGGATGTCCGTGCCCAGGTAGCCCGCGGCGTAGGCCTCGGCCACCGCGGCGCGCAGCCTGCGGATCGGGTGCAGGGCCTCGCCGCGCACGTAGATCGCGCAGAACTTCGCGCGGATCGCGTAGCTGGTGATGACGCAACCCTCGATGAGCGAGTGCGGGTCCGCCATCATCGTCGGGATGTCCTTGCAGGTCCCGGGCTCGCCCTCGTCCGCGTTGATCACGAGGTACTTGGGCTTGGCGCCGGGGCCCGAGGAGCCCTGCGGGATGAAGGACCACTTCATGCCGGTGGGGAAGCCCGCACCGCCGCGGCCGCGCAGGCCGGAGTCCTTGCAGAGCTGGATGAGCTGGTCCGGGTGCCCGGCCAGCGCGGTGCGCAGCGCCGTGTAGCCACCGGTGCGCTCGTAGGTCTCCAGCGTCCAGGAGCGCTCCTCGGCCCAGCGGCTCGTGAGCACGGGGGTGAGGACGTCGGGGGCGTCGGGCGCGGTCATGGCTTCTCCGGGAGGGGAGGCAGGGCGGGGGGCTCCGCGGGCAGGGCCGGGGCGGCCCACCCGCGCTCGGCGGCGATGCCGTTGCCGCGCAGGGTCTCCGGGCTCGCCGACCCGGCCGCGACGGCCGCCGCGGCGACGACCGGGTCCTCGGTGAACCCGGCCAGCTCCAGCTCGACGGTCCGCAGGTCGGTCAGCGGGGCACCGCGCGTGGGGTGCGGCTTCTCGCCGCGGCGCAGGGCGTCCACCAGCTCGAGAGCCGACTCGGTCGTCTGGTTGTCGTAGTACTCGTAGTTGACCTGGATGACCGGGGCGAGGTCGCAGGCCGCGAGGCACTCCGCGTGCTCCAGGGTGAGCGAGCCGGTGGTGCCCGGCTCCCCCACGGTCTCCTCGTGGCCGATCCCCAGCCTCTCGCTCAGCCGGGCGTAGATGTCGTCCCCACCGAGCGCCGCGCAGAGGGTGTTGGTGCACACGCTCACCAGGTGCTCGCCGCACGGGGTGCGCTTGTACATCGTGTAGAACGTCGCCACCGCGCTGACCTCGGCGGTGGTGAGCTCCAGGGCCTCGGCGCAGAAACGGATGCCCGCCTGCGAGACGTAGCCCTCTCGCGCCTGCACGAGGTGCAGCAGCGGGAGCAGGGCCGACCGCGCCACCGGGTAGCGGGCGATGACCTCCTTCGCGCGCTGCCGGGTGACCTCGTCGAAGACCGGCGAGACGGGCGACGGCGGCGGCTGGGCCTCCCAGGTCCGCTCCGCGGGCGCCGCGGGGCCGGGGCGCTTCTCCGGCGTACCTTCGGGCAGCGTCATCGCGCCACCCCGCTTCGCTTCGTGGACGGTGTCACCGGTCCACACCTCCCATGACGGGGTCGATGCTCGCGACGGCGGCGATGACGTCGGCGACCATGCCGCCCTCGCTCATCGCAGGCATGCACTGCAGGTTGACGAAGCTGGGGTCCCGGACGTGGACCCGGACCGGCCTGGTCCCGCCGTCCGACACGAGGTGGTAGCCGAGCTCCCCGCGCGGGGACTCCACGGCCGAGTAGACCTGCCCCGGCGGGACGTGGAACCCCTCGGTGACCAGCTTGAAGTGGTGGATCAGCGACTCCATGGACTGCCCCATGATCTTGCGGACGTGCTCCAGGGAGTTGCCCATGCCGTCGCTGCCGATGGACAGCTGGGCGGGCCAGGCGATCTTGCGGTCCGGCACCATCACCGGGCCGGGCTCGATCTTCTCGCAGGCCTGCTCGATGATCCGGAGCGACTCGCGCATCTCGGCCACCCGCAGCAGGTACCGGGCGTAGCAGTCGCCCGCGGTCTCCGTCGGGACCTCGAACTCGAACTCCTCGTAGCCGGAGTACGGCTCCACCTTGCGCTGGTCCCAGGGCAGCCCGGCCGACCGCAGGATCGGGCCGGTCGCGCCGAGCGCCAGGCAGCCGTCGACCGGCAGGTACCCGACGCCCTGCAGGCGCTGCTTCCAGATCGGCTGCCCGGTGAGCAGCTTGTCGTAGTCCGGCAGCCGGGAGTGCATGACCTTGACGAAGTCGAGGACCTTGCTCTTCCAGTCCTCGGGGAGGTCCTGGGAGAGGCCGCCGGGCCGGATGTACGCGTGGTTCATCCGCAGGCCGGTCAGGTACTCCAGCAGGTGGAGCACCTCCTCGCGCTCGCGGAAGCCCGCCGTCATGCCGGTCAGCGCGCCGAGCTCCATGCCGCCGGTGGCCAGACAGACCAGGTGCGAGCCGATCCGGTTGATCTCCATGAGGAGCACCCGGATCAGCTGGGCGCGGCGCGGCACCTCGACCTCGAGCAGCTTCTCGACGCCCAGGCAGTACGCGGCCTCGTTGAACAGCGGGGCCAGGTAGTCCATCCGCGTCACGAAGGTGACGCCCTGGGTCCAGGTCCGGTACTCGCAGTTCTTCTCGATGCCGGTGTGCAGGTAGCCGATCACCGAGCGGGCCTGGGTGACGGTCTCGCCCTCCAACTCCAGCACCAGGCGCAGCACCCCGTGGGTCGACGGGTGCTGGGGGCCCATGTTGATGACGATGCGGTCGTCGTGCTCGTCCGTGGCCACGCTGTCCATCAGCGCGTCCCAGTCGCCGCCGGTGACCGTGTAGACCGTGCCCTCGGTGGTCTCCCGGGGTTCCGCGGCGTAGGGGTCCGTCGTGCTCATGAGTAGGCCCTCCGCTCGTCCAGTCTCAGCAGGAATCTCCGCGCCCGGATCCGGATGCTCATGAGTACGCCCGTCGTTCGTCCGGCGGCGGTATCTCCGCGCCCTTGTACTCGACGGGGATGCCGCCCAGCGGGTAGTCCTTGCGCTGCGGGTGGCCCGCCCAGTCGTCCGGCATGAGGATCCGGGTCAGGGCGGGGTGGCCGTCGAAGATCACGCCGAACATGTCCCAGGTCTCGCGCTCGTGCCAGTCCGCCGTCGGGTAGACGCCCACGACGCTCGGCAGGTGCGGGTCGGCGGGGTCGAGGGCGACCTCGAGCCGGATCCGGCGCCGCCAGGTCATCGACAGCAGCTGGTAGACCACGTGCAGCGGCTGGTGCACGTCCGCGCCGTCCGGGGCGGTGTAGTCCACACCGGACACCCCGGAGAGCAGCTCGAAGCGCAGCTCCGGGGCGTCCCGCAGCGTGCGGCAGACCTCGGCGATCCGCTCCCGCTCGACGTAGAAGGTGATCTCGCCGCGGTCGATCGTGATCTGCCGGACGGCGCTGCGGGCCACGCCGCGCTCGTCGAGGGCCTCGGCGAGGTCGTCCGCGAGCTGGTCGAACCAGCCGCCGTAGGGGCGCTCGGCCGGGGCGGGCGCGTAGCCCGGCAGCCGGAGCCCGCCGAAGCCGGAGGTGTCCCCGGAGCCGCGCACGCCGAACATGCCGGAGCGCTCGCGGGTCGGGGAGAGCCGGGTGCCGCCTTCGGGCGCCGCGGCGGTCTCGGTCTCGGCTGCCTGCTCGACCTCGCCCGCCTCGGGGGTCTCGCCGCCCGCGGCGCGCTGCTCCTCGGTGGCCGGGCCGCTCGCCTCGGCCGACGACTGCTCGCCGCCGGTGGGCTCCTCGCGGTCCTTGCTGGTCCCGCCGCTGGTGGCCATCAGTCGTGGTCCTTCGCGAACTTGATCGACGACGGGATCATCGGCGTCGTGTAGCCGCTCGCGGCCAGCTCGGCCGCCCGCTTGGTGCCCAGCGGCTCGTCCATGATCTTCGCGTGGATCTTGAGGATCGCGTCCATCAGCATCTCCGGGCGCGGCGGGCACCCGGGCAGGTACATGTCGACCGGCACGATGTGGTCGACGCCCTGGACGATCGCGTAGTTGTTGAACATCCCGCCGGAGCTGGCGCAGACCCCCATCGCGAGGACCCAGCGCGGTTCCGGCATCTGGTCGTAGATCTGGCGCAGGACCGGGGCCATCTTGTTGCTCACCCGACCCGCCACGATCATCAGGTCCGCCTGGCGCGGGGAGGCGCGGAAGACCTCCATGCCGAAGCGCGCGAGGTCGTAGCGCGGCGCGCCCGTCGTCATCATCTCGATGGCGCAGCAGGCCAGGCCGAACGTCGCAGGCCACAGCGACGACTTGCGGGTCCAGTTGACCAGCTTCTCGACACTGGTCAGCAGGACACCGGACGGGAGGTGCTCTTCGAGTCCCATGTCAGTTGCCCCTCAGTTCCAGTCCAGCCCGCCGCGCCGCCAGACGTAGGCGTACGCGAAACCGACCGTGACGATGAACAGGATGATCTCCACCAGGCCGAACAGGCCGAGCGCGTCCGCGCTCACGGCGAACGGGTAGAGGAAGACCATCTCGATGTCGAACAGGATGAACAGCATCGCCGTGAGGTAGTAGGCGACCGGCATCCGACCGGTACCGACGACCGGCTTCGGCGACGGCTCGATCCCGCACTCGTAGGCGTCGAGCTTCGCCCGGTTGTACCGGCGCGGGCCGATGTAGGGCGCCGCCGTGACGGAGAACAGCGCGAACGCGCCCGCCAGGAGGGCCATGAACAGAAGCGCCAGGTAGGGATCGAGCACCGTGCACCTTCGTTGTCTGCACTGATACGGGAACTGCTCCGGGGGACTTGCGTGTGACCTGCGTGATCTCCGACGGCACCCTACGTGTGCGGAGTCACCTCACTCTGGGTGAGGGCGCCCTTACCTCAGGGCGGGGGTGAGCCGGGTCAGTGTGCTCAGGACGCGGTCGCTCCACTCCCCCTCCTTCCCGTCGTAGAGGTTCGCGAGCAGCTTCAGCAGCACCTGCATGACCGCCCGCCGCGGCAGCCCGTGCCGGGTCGCGACGCGCATGACGCGCGGGTCCCCGATCAGCCGCGCGGCGCGGATGCCGAGCCGGTAGTAGCGCCCCAGCTCCTCGCTCATCCGCCGCGGGTACACGGCCAGCGCGGCCTCCCGCGAGGCACCCGAGCGGGCCAGCGCCTGCACCGCACACCGGGCCGCGACCGCGGCGGACTGCATGGCGTAGGCGATGCCCTCGCCGTTGAGCGGGTTGACCATGCCGCCCGCGTCACCGACGAGCAGCAGGCCGGGCCGGGCGTGCGGGGTCCGGTTGAACCCCATCGGCAGGCCGGCGCCGCCGATCGGCCCGACGGCGGTCTCCGGGCCCAGGCCGATCTCCGCCGTCCACGCCTCGAGCAGCCCGCGGTGGTCGCCGCTGCCTGCGGTGCGGTCGCCGGCGAGGACGCCGAGCCCGACGTTCACCGTGCCGTCGCCCATCCCGAAGACCCAGCCGTAGCCGGGGAGCATCGTCGGGCGTGCGCCGCGGCGGTCCCAGATCTCGAGGTGGGTCTCGAGGAAGTCGTCCTCGCTGCGAGGGCTCGTGTGGTAGCGCCGGACCGCGACGCCGAGCGGGCGCCGGTCGTCCTTCGCCATGCCGAGGCTGAGCGCGACCCGAGCGGACACGCCGTCGCACGCCAGGGTCAGCGGCGCGCGGTAGGCGACGGGGCGCTTGTCCGGGCCCTCGCGTCCCTCGACGCCGACCACGCTCCCGTTCTCCGTGACCGCGGCGGTGACGGTGGTGGCCTCCTGGACCCGGGCGCCCTGCTTGCGGGCGTGCCGCAGGAGGAGGTCGTCGAAGTCCTGCCGGGTGCGGACGGCCCCGTAGTCCGGGTAGTCGCCGGTGGTGGGCCACGGCAGTTCCAGGCTCGCCCCGCCTGCGACGACGCGCAGACCCTTGTTGTGCCGCCAACCGGCGGCCTCGGAGCAGTCGACGCCCAGGTCGACGAGCTGCTTCACCGCACGCGGGGTCAGCCCGTCGCCGCAGACCTTGGCCCGCGGGAACGTCGACTTCTCGAGCACCAGCACGTCCAGGCCGGCGCGCGCGAGGTAGGCGGCGGCCGTCGAGCCCGCGGGTCCCGCGCCGACGACGAGCACGTCGGCGTCGTTGCGCCGCGGTCCGGCGGCGCCGGGTGTGGTGGGGTCGGGCGCCTGCATTCCGCTCCTTGTGAACTGGTTCACGAGGTTCTTGTGAACTGTTTCACGAAGTTCGCCGGGATGTCCAGGCGGGCCCCAGGGGCGGCGCGAGCGGTGCGTCAGGCGGGCTTGGTGGCGCGGTGCAGGGCGACGGCCCCGCCCGTGAGATCCCGCCAGGCCACCCGGGACCAGCCCGCGCCCGCGATGATCTCGGCGAGCCTGCGCTGCGGCGGCCAGTCCACGATGGACTCGCTCAGGTAGGAGTAGGCCTCGGGGTTCGACGACACCCGGCGCGCGATCGCGGGCAGCACCCGACGGAGCATGACGTCCTGGTAGACGACCCGGAAGGGCGTCCAGGTGGGGGTGGCGAACTCGCAGACCACGAGCCGCCCGCCGGGGCGGGTCACGCGGGAGAGCTCGGCCAGTGCGCGCGCGGTGTCCTTGACGTTGCGCAGCCCGAAGCTGATGGTGACGGCGTCGAACGAGCCGTCCGCGAAGGGGAGGTTCAGCGCGTCCGCCGCGACCTTCGGGACTTCCCGACCGGCTCCGGCCTGCAGCATCCCGAGCGAGAAGTCCGCGGCGACGCAGTAGGCGCCGGACCTCGCCAGCTCGACGGTCGACACCGCGGTCCCGGCGGCCAGGTCGAGCACCCGCTGGCCGGGCCGCAGCTCGAGGGCCTCCCGGGTCAGCCGCCGCCAGCGCCGGTCCTGACCCCCGCTCAGCAGGGTGTTGGTGAGGTCGTAGCGCCGCGCGACGCCGTCGAACATCGCCGCGACGTCGTGCGGGTCCTTGTCCAGCTCGGCCCTACCCACACCCCAGACCCTACGGGGCGGACGAGCACGGGGCCGCGCACGGTGGCCGCCCGACTTTCTGCACGTTTCGTGCTCACAGCCTTTTGCACGTTTCGTGCTCACAGCGCGGCATGATCACCGATAGGGTGCCGTCAGCGTGGCGCGAGGAACGCTGAGCGCACTGTTTCGGCGATCGTCAGCCGCGCTGCGGCGGGATGCTGCGGAGGGTCCTGCGCAGGCCCGCGAGGAAGTCGGCCCGGTTGCGGCGGGCCAGCGCCGTCCACTCCTCGACGGGCGTCGAGAGCGCGCCGTCCGCACCGGTGAAGGCGCCCATGCCGTGCAGGGCGATCCACCGGTGGTCGTAGCGGTACGGGGTCCGCCGGTCCCACAGCACCGCGCGGACGACGGTGCGGCGCAGGCGCGCCGGGTCGGTGAAGGCGAAGCGGTGGATCGGCTCGCCGAAGCGCCGCAGCAGCACCCCCACCGCGCTGCCTGCGGTCTGGTCGGTGCAGCGGCCCGCATCGAAGTGGGCCCGGATCTGTGCGGCGTAGAACCAGAACAAGGCGTCGGCGGGACGTCCCTGGTCCAGCAGCACCTCGGTGAGCGCGAAGAGCACCGGTGGGGAGAACCGCTCCGGCTCGAGCTCCACCAGGTCGGCCGTGCGCCTGCGGACGTCGGGATCGGCGTCGAAGAGGCCCGCGATCGCGTCCCTGTCGAGCTGCGTGTCGATCTCGGCGTGCTCGCCGGTCGGCTCCACCACCACCGTCTTCTGCGTCATGCGACGACTCTCGCCGGAAGGCGCGATGCGGACATCCGTGACTCTACGGAGGACGCTGCGTGATGATCGGTCTACGGTCGGTGACGTGATCGCTCCCCTTCTCGCCCGCCGCACGGTGCTGCTGGGCGGGCTCGGTCTCGCGGCCGCGGGCTGCGCCGTCCCGCCGGGCCCCGACGGGCTGGACGAACCGACCCCGACCCCCGAACGCGCCGCCACCACGACCGCCGCTCCGCCATCCGCCGGCGCGCCCGCCGCGTCGCCCGAGTTCGCCGCCCTGGAGCAGCGTTTCGGCGGCCGTCTCGGGGTCTTCGCCATGGACACCGGTTCCGGCGCCACGCTGGGCCACCGCGCCGACGAGCGCTTCCTGATGTGCTCGACGTCGAAGATGCTCGCCGCCGCGGCCGTCCTCGCCCTGCGCCTCGACCGGCCGGGCCTGCTCGACCGGACGATCTCCTACCCGCGCGACGCGCTGCTCCCGAACTCCCCGGAGACCCAGAAGCACGGCGCGCTGACCGTCGCCGAGCTCTGCCGCGCCGCGATCACGCAGAGCGACAACACGGCGATGAACCTCCTGCTCGACGTCCTGGGCGGGCCGGACAGGCTCACCGGCTTCCTGCGCCGCTCGGGGGACGCGGTGAGCAGGCAGGACCGCACCGAGACCGACCTCAACCTCCTCGACGGCGAGAAGGACACCTCCACCCCGGCGCAGATGGCGGCGAACCTGCGGTCCTTCGCCCTCGACGACGGCCTCGACCCCGAGGGCCGCGCCATCCTCGTGGACTGGCTGCGCGCGAACACCACCGGCGCCACCCGGATCAAGGCAGGCCTGCCCC
>Ga0070671_100001260_pt1 | contig 18979 bp, 14 predicted proteins | sample KBSS73metaG_FD_65341 | JGI IMG/M metagenome (GOLD analysis project Ga0070671, IMG submission 65341) | Switchgrass rhizosphere microbial communities from Kellogg Biological Station, Michigan, USA - KBS S7-3 metaG | ecosystem: Host-associated > Plants > Roots > Rhizosphere > Soil ...
CATCGTCGACTGGGTGCCCGCCCACTTCCCGAAGGACGACTGGGCACTGGCGCGGTTCGACGGCACGTCGCTCTACGAGCATGCCGACCCGCGGCAGGGCGAGCATCCCGATTGGGGGACGCTCGTGTTCAACTTCGGGCGGCTCGAGGTGCGCAACTTCCTGCTGGCCAACGCGCTCTACTGGCTCGAGGAGATGCACGTCGACGGGCTGCGGGTCGATGCCGTGGCTTCGATGCTGTACCTCGACTACTCGCGCAACGAGGGCGAATGGGTGCCGAACGTGCACGGCGGGCGGGAGAACCTCGAAGCGGTGTCGTTCCTGCAAGAGGTCAACAAGGTCGTGCACGGCGAGCACCCCGGCGTGTTGACGATCGCCGAGGAGTCGACGGCGTGGCCCGGTGTGTCGCGGCCCGTCCACCTGGGCGGCCTCGGCTTCACGCACAAGTGGAACATGGGGTGGATGCACGACACGTTGGAGTACTTCTCCAAGGAGCCCGTGCACCGACGCTTCCACCACCACCAGCTGACGTTCGGGTTGATCTACGCGTTCAGCGAGAACTTCGTGCTGCCGCTGTCGCATGACGAGGTGGTGCACGGCAAGGGGTCGCTGCTGCAGAAGATGCCCGGCGACCGGTGGCAGCAGCTGGCGAACCTGCGCGCGCTGTACGGGTGGATGTGGGCGCATCCCGGCAAGCAGCTCGTGTTCATGGGCGCGGAGGTGGCCGAGGACCGTGAGTGGTCGGAGGCGCGATCGGTGGACTGGCACCTCGACGATGCGGTGTGGCACCACGGCGTGCACACGTTGCTGCAGGACCTGAACCGGATCAACGCGTCGGAGCCGGCGCTGTGGTCGGGCGACTTCACCCACGAGGGCTTCCGGTGGATCGACGCCAACGACGCCGACCAGTCGTGCTACTCGTTCCTGCGTGTGCCGGTCGGTGCCGAGGCCGCCCGCCGGCCGGTGGCGTGTGTGGCGAACCTCACGCCCGTACCCCGGTACGGCTACCGCGTCGGGCTGCCGGAGGGCGGCGCGTGGGAGGTGCTGCTCAACACCGACGCCCTCGAGTACGCGGGGTCGGGCATCGACGTCGGCCCGGTCCTCACCGCCGACGCCACCGAGTGGCACGGCCAACCCCACTCCGCCGTCTTCACCCTCCCACCCCTCGGCGTCGTCTGGCTCGCCCCGCAGCGCTGACCGGCGAGAATGGGCGGATGCCCGAGCGCGAGCTGGTCGTCCACGCGCACTTCTACCAACCACCGCGGGAGAACCCGTGGACGGAGATGGTGGCGGCGGAGGCGTCGGCGGCGCCGCATCACGACTGGAACGAGCGCATCACCGCCGAGTGCTACCGCCCCAACGGGTGGGCGCGCATCGTCGACGACCGGGGTCGGGTGGTAGCCATCGTCGACAACTACGCCCACCTCAGCTTCAACGTCGGCCCCACGTTGCTGTCGTGGCTCGAGGCGCACGAACCGGACGTGCTGGCCCGCATGATCGAAGGCGACCGGATCGGCGGCGGCGCCATCGCCCAGGCGTACAACCACATGATCCTCCCGCTGGCCACCGAGCGCGACGTGCGCACGCAGATCCGCTGGGGTCTCGCCGACTTCCGCCACCGCTTCGGGCGCGAGGCCGAGGGCATGTGGCTCCCCGAGACCGCGGTGAACGACGCCGTGCTGCGCGTCCTCGCCGACGAGGGTGTCCGCTTCACGATCCTCGCCCCGAACCAGGCCGTCGCCGTGCGCCCGCTCGAGAACCTCCTCGGCCAGGACGAACCCTGGCACGACGTCAGCCACGGCATCATCGACGGCCACCGCCCCTATCGCTGGGTCGACCCCGAGGACCCGACGCGCACCGTCGACATCGTCTTCTACGACGGCCCCATCTCCCACGACCTCGCGTTCTCCCTCGGGACGATGACCGCCGAGGGCCTCGTCCACCGGGTCGCCACCGCGGCGCCCGCCGGCGGGCTCGTCGCCGTGGCCACCGACGGCGAGACGTTCGGTCACCACCATCACTTCGCCGAGCGCACGCTCGCTTACGCCCTCCCGGTCGCGGCGCCCAAGGAGGGTCTCGGAGTCACCAACGTCGCCCGCCACCTCGACGACCACCCGCCCACCTGGCAGGTCCGCATCCGCGAGAGCGCGTGGTCGTGCGTCCACGGCGTCGGCCGGTGGAAGGACGACTGCGGCTGCTCGACCGGCGGGGCGCCCGGCGCCGACCAACGCTGGCGCAAGCCCCTGCGCGCCGCCCTCGACCTCCTCCGCGACGCGGGGATCGAGGTCTTCGAGCGCCGCGGCGCGAAGGTGCTCGACGACCCGTGGGCCGCGCGCGACGACTACGTCGACGTGGTGCTGGGCGCCCGCACCGTCGAGTCCTTCGCCGCCGAGCACGTGACCGGCGACCTCGTCGAGGCGCTCACCCTCCTCGAGCAGCAACGCCACGCCCTGCTCATGTACACGTCGTGCGCGTGGTTCTTCTGGGACCTCGCCGGCCTCGAGACCGTGCAGTGCCTGCGCTACGCCGCCCGCGCCCTCGACCTGCTCGCCGAAGCGGGGGAGGAGCCGCCGACCGACGCGTTCCTCGCCGTCCTCGCCGAGGCCCGCAGCAACCAGCCCGGCGAGGGCAACGGCCACGACGTGTGGGCGCGCCACGTCGAGCCCGCTCGCGTCGACGTCGAGCGCGCGGTCGCGCACATGGCCCTCGTGGGCCTGCTCGAAGAGGTCCGTCCGACCGGCGAGGTCGGTGCGTGGGAGATCGTCGAGGACCACCACCGGATCGAGCACCGCGGCACGCTGGCGCTCACGGGCGGGCTGATCCGCCTCCGCCACCGGCGCACGCAGCGCGAGACGCAGCACACCTACGCCGCCATGCTCATCGGCGCCCTCGAGGTGATCGGCTCGGTGCGCGAGTCGGACGACGACCGCGACGCCGCCGACATCCTGGCGCTGTTCCACGCCCTCGAGAGCGGCGAGCGGCTGTCGCACCTGCTGCGCCTGCTCAACGAGCGGTTCGGGCCGGCCGAGTTCAGCCTCGAGCGAGCCCTGCCCGACGCCGCCGAGCAGATCGTCGCCGGTGCCGCGGCCGCCATCGAGAAGCGCTTCGACGACGCGTACGAGCGCCTGTACCGCTTCAACCGGGCCGAGCTGCGCTCGCTCGTGCGCGCCGGGCTCCCGCTGCCACCAGCCATCCGGCTCGCCGCCGAGGAGGCGCTCGCCCGCCGCCTGGAGACCGAGATCCTCGCCCAGCAGGGCTCATGGGACCCGAAGGCCTACGCGTCCGCGCTCGACACCGCCCATGAAGCCGAGTCGTACGGCTTGAAGATCGACGCGCCGCGCGCCCGTGCGGTGCTCGAGCACACGATCGACGCCGCCGTGCAGCGCGCCGTCGAAGGCGAGCCCGACGCCGTGGCCGCCGCGCTGGCGCTCCGCCAGCTGGCGCGCTCCCTCGGGGTCGGCCTCGATCTGTCTCGCCCGCAGGAGCTCGTCTACGACGCGCTCCTCGCCGGTGTCCGCGAGGAGCTCCGCCCCCTGGCGGCCGCGCTCGATCTCGCCGCGGACCGCCTCGGCGTGCCCGATTCAGCTCACTAAGGGCGCATCGTCACGCCGCCGTCGACGGCGATGACCTGACCGGTGACCCACGAGCCGTCGTCGGACAGCAGGAACGTCACCATGTTGCCGATGTCGTCGGCGCGGCCGATGCGGTTCGAGCGGGCCATGCGCATCATGCGGTCACGGCCCGCTTGCGGCATGGCGTCCCACACCTCCGGACCCGGGACGCTTCCAGGCGCCACCGCGTTGGCGCGGATCCCCTCGTGTCCCCACCGCGACGCGATGTGGCGCACCACCGCCGTCATGGCCGTCTTCGTGGTGGCGTACGCCACGCGTATCGGCTCACCGACGTAGACGGCCCCTGACACGGTGCAGACGATGCCGCCCCCGCCGCGCTCCAGCATCGACGGGAGCGCGTACCGCGACGCGAGCAGGAAGCCGGTGAGGCCCACGTCGAGCGTCCTCTGCCACACGTCGAGCGGCAACGTCATGAGGTCGTGCTTGCCGTCGACCCCCAACGTCGCGGCGGACATGTCCATCGCGTTGAAGTGCAGGCCGTCGATGCCGCCGAACTCCGACACGGCGCGGTCCATCAGCGCCTTGATCGACGCGTCGTCGCCCGCGTCGAACTGCTGCGCCACCGCCTTGCCGCCGGCGGCCTCGATGGCGGCCACGGTCCGCTCGGCCGCCGGCAGGTCGAGGTCGCCGACCACGAGCCGGGCGCCTTCCTCGGCGAGCCGCCGCGACGTCGCCGCGCCGATGCTCGCGCCGTGGCTCGTGCCGTCCGAGGCGCCCATCCCCCCGGCCGCGACGACGATGACCTTCTCTTCCAGTCCCCTCATGACCGCATCCTTGCAAACCGTCGGCGCAGGCGTCGCAAGTTGCGCCACCACACGACTCGGAGCACGAGCCCGGCGATCGCGGGCACGCCGATGTCCTCCTCCCACGTGAACCGGGTCGACCGGCCGAGCCACCCGGCGCGCCGCAGCGTGAAGCGCCCCGTGCCGGTGACCAGCCCGACGTGGCGCACGCCGATCACCTTGCCGTCGACCCACTCCGTCACCTCCATGCGGTCGACGGTGTGGAACGGACCGACGCGGGTCTCGCAGTCGAACGTGGTGCCGACTCCCGATCGCCGCACCGACGTGAAGCGGATCGACTCGGCGTCGGCCATCCACTCGACGTGCGACGCGAGGTCGCGCACGTCGGCCCACACGCGCGACCGCGGGGCCGGGATGGTGGTCGACACGCGGATGCGCGTCACGGAGCGACCGTCAGTCGGTGATCGTGTTGAGGTCGGCCGCCGCCTGTTCGGGCGGCACGATGTTGATCAACACCCCGGTGCCGAGCTCGAAGCCGGCGCGGGTCGTGACCTTCGGGAGCACGTGGGCGTGCCAGTGGAAGGTGCTGTCGTGCAGGTGCGGCGACGAGTGGAACACGAGGTTGTAGGCCACGTCGTCGAGCAGGCCGCGCAAGCGGTGCAGCACCCGGGTGATGGCCCGACCGACCGACACGAGATCGCCGGGCTTGGCCTCGTGGAGGTGGCCCTCGTGGGCACGCGGGATGACCAGCATCTCGTAGGGCGTGCCGCTCCAGAACGGGCAGATGACGACCGCGCCCTCGTCCTCGAGCACGGTGCGGTAGCCGGCCTCGGCCTCCGCTTCGAGCGTGGTGCACAGGACGCAGCCGCCGGCGAAGCGCTCGAAGCCGTGCTCCTCGTCGGCCAGCTCCTTGGGCACGAACGGGATGCCGAGCAGCTGCCCGTGCGGGTGCTCGATCGACGCGCCGGCCTCGCGGCCGTGGTTCACGATCGCCTGCGTGTAGCGGATGCCGGGCGTGTTGGCGTGGTCCTCGAAGCGATCGCGCAGCGCCGCCATCACCAGGCCGGACTGCTTGTCCTCGAGATCGGCCCATGACGCGTCGTGGTCGGGCGTGAACACGAAGATCTCGTGGATGCCGCTGGCGCGCGCCTGCGTGAACACCGGACCGAGGTGCTCGACGGTGAGCGGATCGTGGCCCGAGAAGGCGGGATACAGGTTGGGGACCACGCGCACGAGCCACTGGCCGGCGGGACCGTAGGTCTCGAGCGCGGGTGGCGTCGCTTCCTCGTGACCGGGGCAGAACGGGCACGGACGCGGGTCGGGTTCGACCGGCAGCATCCGAGGGTCGAACGCGCTCGGCCGGAAGGCTCGGTCGCCGGCGATCGTCACCCAACGGCCGGCCAACGGGTTCAGACGCAGCTGACTCATCGCCGGATCACTGCTGTGACGGTACCGCCGTCGCGGCGGTACACGGTGACATGACGGTCAGCGGCATCGTCGAACGGCTCGCCGCGCCATCCACCGTCACGCCGCTCCCGTGTGAAGCCGGCGCGGGCCGCCAACCCATCGAGCGCCTCCGGTCCGACGGCACGGATCGCCCACGGGCGCAACCGAACGCCCCCGGCGGGGGAGAGCGACACGAACGACCCGGTCACGGCGTCGCTCGTGGGATCGCGCCTGAACACCGACAGCACGACCTCCTCCGGGTGCACGTGGCGGACCTCCACCCCGCTCGACGCCGTCTCGTCGGCCGGGACGAAGGCCTCGACGACGAGGGCACCGCCCGGTGCGAGCCGCTCGTGGACGAGCGCGAGGCACCGCTCGAGGGCGCCCGGGGCGGTGAGGTTCAGCAGCGTGTTGAACGCGGCGAGCACCACCGCGAACGGACCCTCGGGGAGCTCGGCCGAGAAGTCGCCGACGAGGACCGGGATGGCCTCACCGCCGGGCTTGGCCCGCAGGCGCTCCACCATGGCCGCCGATGCGTCGACGCCGTGGACCGCCACGCCGTCGGCGCGCAGCGGGAGCGCCAGGCGCCCCGTCCCGATGCCGAGCTCGAGCACCGGTCCGCCGCCGGCCAGGGCGGCCACCGTCGCCACCGTCCCCTCGACGTCGGACACGTCGGCGTACCAGTCGTCGTAGACGTCGGCGATCGCGTCCCCGTACGCCTCCGGTTCCAGCACCCCCGTAGCCTGGCACCCGTGCTCGCGTACCTCGACCATGCGGCGACCACGCCCGTGCGCCCCGAGGCGGCCGAGGCGATGCTGCCGTGGCTGACCGGCCGGTTCGGCAACCCGTCGGGCGGTCACGCCGTGGCCCGGGCGGCGCGGCAGGCGGTCGAGGAGGCCCGCGACGAGCTGGCCGCCGTGCTCGGTTGCCAGCCCCGCGAGCTGGTGTTCACCAGCGGTGGCACCGAGTCGGACAACCTCGCCATCGCCGGGGTCGACGGGCGCGTGGCGTGCTCGGCGATCGAGCACCACGCCGTGCTCGAAGCCGTCCGCCACCGGGGCGGGCAGGTGTTCGACCTGGATGCGCCGCCCCGCGACGTCGACCTCGTGTCGGTGATGCTCGTCAACAACGAGACGGGGTCCATCCAGTCGCTCGACGAGATCGACGCTCCGCTCGTGCACACCGACGCCGTGCAGGCGCTGCCCTGGCTCGACGTGGCCCGGGCCGCCGCGCGCGCCGACCTGATCAGCGTGAGCGCCCACAAGATCGGGGGCCCGCAGGGCGTGGGCGCGCTCGTCGTCCGCGAGGGCGTGCGCATCGCGCCGTTGCTTCACGGCGGTGGCCAGGAGCGCGAGCGACGCAGCGGCACCCACAACGTGGCCGGCATCGTCGGGTTCGCAGCTGCGGTCCGGGCCTGCAAGGCCAACCCGCCGGACGTGCGGGCCATGCGCGATCGGCTCGCCACGGGGCTCCTCGGCATCGCCGGGTGCCGGCCGACGGTCCACCCTGACGCGGCGGTGCCCGGCATCCTGCAGCTGCACATCGACGCGATCGAGAGCGAAGCGCTGCTCGTCCTGCTCGACCGCGAGGGCGTGTGCGCGTCGGCCGGCGCATCGTGCGCGTCGGGCGCCATCGGTCACTCCCAGGTGCTGCGCCTGTCGCTCGGGTGGACCACCACCGACGCCGACATCGACCACGCGCTCGACGTGATCCCGCGCGCCGTCGCGCAGCTGCGAAGGGTGGCGGCGTGAACGTGCTCGTCGCCATGAGCGGCGGCGTCGACTCGTCGGTGGCCGCCGCGCTGCTGCTCGATGCCGGCCATGACGTCACCGGTTGCACCATGCGCTTGTGGGGCGGGGAGTCCGACACCGGGTGCTGCTCCGTGGCCGATGTCGACGATGCCCGCCGCGTGGCGCAGCAGCTCGGCATCCCCCACTACGTGTTCGACTTCGGTGACGAGTTCCACACCGGCGTCGTCGAGCCGTACGTCGCCGCCCACGCCGCGGGCCGCACCCCGAACCCGTGCATCGAGTGCAACCGCACGGTGAAGTTCGATCGGCTGCTGCGGCGCGCCGACGCGCTCGGGTTCGATGCCGTGGCCACCGGGCACCACGCCCGCGTCGTGCAGGAGGACGGGCGTTGGCGGTTGCGGCGCGCCGTCGACGCCGCCAAGGACCAGAGCTACGTGCTGCACATGCTCGACCAGTCGACCCTGGCGCGCACGCTGCTGCCGGTCGGCTTCCTCACCAAGACAGTGGTCCGAGCGCGGGCCGGCGGGCTGGGGTTGCGCACGGCGACCAAGCCCGACAGCCAGGACGTGTGCTTCATCACCAAGGGCGGGCGCGAGCGGTTCCTCTCCACGCGGGTGTCGTTCACCCCGGGCCGGGTCGTCGACGGCGGCGGCCGCGAGGTCGGTGCCGTCGAGGCCGTCGAGCTGGTCACCATCGGGCAGCGCAAGGGCCTCGGGCTCGCCGGCGGGGCCGACCCGCGGTACGTCGTCGCCGTCGAAGGTGACACCGTCGTGGTCGGCTCGCTCGACGAGCTGCGCGTCGACGAGGTGCGCCTCGCCGCCATCACGTGGGTCGACGCGCCGATCAGCGGCGAGGTGCTCGTCCAGTGCAGCGCCCACGGTGTGCCGGTCGCCGGCACGATCGAGGATGGCGTGGTGCGGTTCGCGCGGCCGACGCGCAAGGTCGCGCCCGGGCAGAGCGTCGTGCTCTACCGCGGCGACGACGTGCGCGGCGGGGGGATCGCGCGCTAGCCCGTCGCGATGCGGCGGGTCGCGGCGTCGGCCAGGAGCGCGCCGGGACGCGTCGGCGTGAACATGAACTTCGCCGACCTCCCCTGCTCGTGACGGTTCGTCCCCGGCACGATGATCGTCATCGGCACCTTCTCGCGCAGGCGGGCTTCGACCGCGAGCCCGGGCGCGCGCGCCGTGAGGTCGAGGGCGTCGGTGTCGGCCGGGGCGAGGACCAGCAGCTCGATCTCGGTGCGCTTGACGAGGATCGGGTCGAGCATCGTGACGTGGTCCTTGAGCACGAGGCCGGCGGGCACGAGCACCGCCCACCGCTGGCTCAGCGAGTGGAGCGCCCGGGACATCACGTAGACCAGCGGCAGGCCGAGCACCAGCGCGGCGCCGCCGATCACCCACTGCTCGGCGGCCAACAAGAAGGGGCCGGTGAGCGATCCGGCGGCGAGCAGCACCCACGACAGGTACAGCGGTCCGGCGAGCAGCGGGCCGGGCGCGCGCAGGGGGTAGCGACGCTCGTCGCCGTAGGCGGCGCCGTTCACCAGCCACGCCCCGACCTCGGGCAGGAACGCCAGCACGACCGGTACCGCGGTGAGGGCGGTCAGCACGCCGGCCAGGGCCGGTGACGTGCGATCGGTGACGAGCGACCCCCACAGGGCGCCGGCGAGGGCGAGCGGTGCGACGCAGCGCAGCACGGTCATGGCCAGCGGGCGCCGGAGGATCAGGGCCGCCACCACGGCTGCCCACCCGCCCCAGCACACCACCACGGCCAGGGCGCACACGGGGCCGCTGCGGCCGACGAAGCCGTCGCTGAGCAGCGCCCCGGCGGTGAAGGGCAACGTCAGCCAGGTCAGGCGCATCGCCCACGGGAGCACGGGGGCAGAGATTTGCGCGTCGGCGCCCTGATGACCAAGGTGGCGGTGTGACCGACGGCGCTCCGCTCCTCCGGCCGGGCGCGGTCACCTCCATCGGGAGCCTGCCGCACCGGGACGCCGATACGGCGGCGGCGTTCGTCGTGCGCCACCATCCGACGCTCCCGGCGGCGCCCCAGCTGCCCCGGCGCTCCCGCCTCGAGGGGATGGTCGTGCAGGCGGTGCGGGGCATCCCCGGCGTGGCCCTCGACGCGGACGGCAACCTCACGGTCGACGTCGGCGAGCTGAACCCGAACGCCGAGGTGCAGCCGACCTTCGACAGCGCGTCGCACGCCGGGCTCCTCGCCTTCCTGTCACTGGTGGCCGGCCGCGACGAGCCGGTGAAGTTGCAGCTGACCGGTCCCATCACGCTCGGCCTGGCCCTCACCGATGCCGGCGCCCCGGCCGAGCTGGCGTTCGACGTGGCGGCCGCCGCCGTGCGCGCCGAAGGACGGGCGCTGCTCGAGCTCGTGCGGCGCCGTCTGCCGGAAGCGCCCTTGCTCGTGTTCCTCGACGAGCCGGGCCTCGTGCGCGCCGTCGAGGAGCCCCTCGGTGTCGACCCCGAGCAGATCGTCGACGACCTGTCGAGCGCGCTGGCCGTGCTCGAGGAGGACGCCGTCACCGGTGTGCACTGCTGCGGACCGACCGACTGGCGCCTGGCGTCCGCCGCGGGCGCGACGGTGCTGTCGCTGCCGGTCGACCTCGACTCCGTGCTGGCCAGCGCCGGCCCGTTGAACACCCACCTCGACCGCGGCGGTTGGATCGCGTGGGGCGTCGTGCCCACCCACGAGCCGCTCGGCACCGACCCCGACCGCCTGTGGCGGCGGCTCAGCACCGTGTGGTGCGAGCTCGTCCAGGCCGGGTGCGATCCCATCCAGCTGCGGACCCAGGCGATGGTCACGCCCGCGTGCGGCCTCGCCGGCCACGGCGTCACCCAGGCGGCGCGTGCCCTGCGCCTCGCCACCCGCGTCGCCGAGCGCGTCACCGACCAAGCGGTGGCCGCCCGGTTGTCCGCCGGCGCCTGACCCGTCCGAACTCTGTCGCGTTCAGGGGCTCGGGCACCGTCAACGCGACAAAGAACATGAACCGCGTAGGGTCGGCGGCGATGGACCCGTCCGACGAGATCGACGCGCTGCGCGCCGAGATCCACGAGCACAACCGGCGGTACTACGAGCTCGACGCGCCGACGATCCCGGACGCCGAGTTCGATGCAATGCTGCGGCGCCTGCAGGAGCTCGAGGCGGCGAACCCCGACCTCGTCACCCCCGATTCGCCGACGCAGCAGGTCGGCGGCGCGTCCACGAGCCTCTTCGCGCCGGTCCGGCACCAGGCGCCGATGATGAGCCTCGACAACGCCTTCTCGTTGCCGGAGCTCCTCGCGTGGGGCGAGCGACTCGGGCGTCGCGCAGCGGACGTGTCGTCGTTCGTGTGCGAGCTCAAGATCGACGGTGTCGCGATGTCGTTGCGCTACGAACGTGGTCGCTACGTGCAGGCGGCGACTCGTGGCGACGGCCGCGTCGGCGAGGACGTCACCGAGAACGTGCGGACGATCGCGGCGGTGCCCAAGCAGCTCGCCGGCGAGGTGCCCGGCGTCGTCGAGGTCCGCGGCGAGGTCTACATGCCGATCTCGTCGTTCGAGGCGCTGAACGCCCGCCAGGCCGAGATCGGCGGACGTCTGTTCGCGAACCCGCGCAACTCGGCGGCGGGGTCGCTGCGCCAGAAGGACGCCCGCATCACCGCCAGTCGCGACCTGTCGCTGTTCACCTACCAGCTCGGAGCCGTCGACGGCGGGCCGCCGTTCCGCACCCACGCCGAGACGTTGGAAGCGATCGCGTCGTGGGGCCTGCCCGTCAACCCGGAGATCCGCACGGTCGGGTCGCTCGACGACGTCCACGACTTCTGCCGCCACTGGCTCGACCACCGCCACGACCTCGCCTACGAGATCGACGGTGTGGTCGTGAAGGTCGACGACCTGGCCCTGCGCGAGGAGCTGGGCGCCACCTCGAAGGCGCCGCGGTGGGCGATCGCCTACAAGTTCCCGCCCGAGGAGAAGACCACCAAGCTCCTGAACATCATGGTGTCGATCGGCCGCACCGGGCGGGCCACCCCGTTCGCCGACGTCGAGCCGGTGCTGGTGAGCGGGTCGACGGTGACGAAGGCGACGTTGCACAACGAGGACCAGGTGCGGGCCAAGGACGTGCGACCCGGCGACCTCGTCATCGTGCGCAAGGCGGGCGACGTGATCCCCGAGGTCGTCGGCCCGGTGCTGCCCCGCGACGATCCCGACCGACCGCAGTGGGTGTTCCCGACGGTGTGCCCGCGGTGCGGGCAGAAGCTCGTGCGCCTCGACGGCGAGAGCGACACGCTGTGCGTGAACGTCGACTGCCCGGCGCAGCGATCGGGTCGCATCGAGCACTTCTGCTCCCGCGGCGCCATGGACATCGAGGGCTTCGGTGAGCAGCGGGCCCACCTGTTCACGTCGCTCGGGCTCATCGACGACATCGCCGACATCTACGCCCTCACCGAGGACAAGCTGCTCGGTCTCGAAGGCTTCGGGGAGATCTCGGCGCGCAACCTCCTCGCCGCCATCGACGCGTCGAAGGAGCGCCCGCTCGCCAACCTGCTCATCGGGCTCAACATCCGGCGGGTCGGTCCGGCCGCGGCCATCGTGCTCGCCCGGACGTTCGGCCACCTCGACCGGATCATGGATGCGTCCGTCGACGAGATCGCCGACGCCGAGGGCATCGGGCCGCTGATCGCGCAGAACATCCACTCGTTCTTCGCCAACCCGCGCAACCGCGCCGTGATCGAGAAGCTGCGTGCCGCCGGCCTCAACTTCACGGGACCCGACGCGCCCGCGGCGCCGCAGGTGCTCGCCGGCATGTCGGTGGTCGTCACCGGGACGCTCAACGGCTGGACCCGCGAGCAGGCGGAGGAGGCGATCACCTCGCGCGGCGGCAAGTCGCCGGGCGGCGTGTCGAAGAAGACGACCGCCGTGGTCGTCGGCGCCGAGCCGGGTGCCGCGAAGCTCACGAAGGCCGAGGAGCTCGGCGTGCCGATCCTCGACGAAGCCGCGTTCGCTCGCCTCCTGGAGACGGGCAAGCTGCCTGCGTGAGCTCCGACGAGCTCGTCGAGGAGGTCGACGCCGACGGCAACGTGCTGCGGGTGGTCACCCGTGCCGAGATGCGGGCCCAGCACCTGCGTCATCGCGCCGTGTACCTGCTCGTCGTGCACGGTGGCCAGCTGCTCGTGCACCAGCGTGCGGCCCACAAGGACGTCTGGCCGGGCCGGTGGGACGTCGCCGCCGGCGGGGTCGTGGGTGCCGGTGAGTCGTGGGATGACGCGGCGCGTCGCGAGCTCCGCGAGGAGCTCGGCGTCGAGGCCGATCCGGTTCCGGTCGGCGCCGGCGCGTGGGAGACCGAGGACGTGAAGGTGCTCGGGCGCGTGTACGTCGTGGACCACGCCGGGCCGTTCCACTTCGACGACGGCGAGGTCGTCGAGGCGCGCTTCGTCGATGCGGGCGGGCTCTCGCAGTTGCTCGCGACGGAAGCGATGTGTCCCGACTCCGTCGCGCTGGCATTGCCCTACGCGCGCCGGTGGCTCGACTGACGGTCAGCGAGCTTGTCCTCGTACATGCGCATGTCGGCGCGGTGCAGGAGGGCGTCGACGTCGAGTCCGTCGTCTGGGTAGCAGGCGACGCCGATGCTGGCGCTGACGTGCACGACGCGGTCGCCGAGCACGATCGGCTCCTCGAGCGCGACGCGGATCTTCTCGGACACCGCCGCGCCCCGATCCGTCGCCGTCGGGAGCAGCACCACGAACTCGTCGCCACCGACCCGCGCCACCGTGTCCGCCTCGCGGAGCACCCCTCTCACCCGCGACGCGAGCGCCTGCAGCAAGCGGTCGCCTTCGGCATGTCCGAGCTCGTCGTTGACGACCTTGAAGTGGTCGAGGTCGAGGAACAGGACGGTCAGGCCGTGACGCTCGCGTCGAGCGCGAGCGATGGCGTTCTCGGTGTGCGCTTCGAGCAGCCGCTGGTTGGCGAGACCCGTCAGCGGGTCGTGGTCCGCCTGGAAGCGGATCTGCTCGACGAGCCGGGCGTTGTGCATCGCCGTCGCGGACAGGGCCGCGAGCCCGTGCAGCCGGTCGTCGAGTCCCGGCGCCTGCAACAGCCGCTCGGGCCGGTCCTGCACGATCACACCGATCCACCCGATGACCTCGTCCATCACCGAGATGGGCACCGTCGCCACAGCTGCCGCGCGCCCCAGCATCCGGCGCTCGTTGGCGGTCAGCGGCATGCCCCGCTGGATGATCCGGAAGGTGCCGGCCTGCATGAACGCGTCGTCGACCTCGACCGTCGTGCCCGTGATCGTCTCGTCGATCGTCGGGCCGTACCCGCGCGCCGAGACGACGCGGCACGTGCCGTCGTCGTCGATGAGCGACACCGTCACCTGGTCGCAATCGACCAACGTCGGAACCGTCGCCGTCAGGCGGTGGGCCATCTCGGTGCTGGTGCCGATGTCGGCCAGGGATCGCGAGATCGACAGCAACGCGGAGGCGAGCTCGGCCTGGCGGTTGGCGCGTCGGATCAACGCCGCGGAGTCGAGCGCGGACGCGGCGACACGTGCGTACGCATCGAGCACGACCTGCTCTTGGCGGCCGATCTCGCTCGACCCATGGACCGCCACCAGATGGCCGAGCACCACGTTCCCCGAGCGCACCTCGGCAACCGACCAGCGAGGGTCGACGTGTCCGGCCACGATGGCCTTGGCGCAGAGGTTCGCCTCGGCCTCGCTCAGGCCCTCCCGTCGGATCGACCGGCCGGCGCCGTCGGGTTCGTGGACCGTGAGCACGAACCCGCGAGCGAGCACCGTTCTGGTGACCGAGTGCAGCACCCGGTCGAGGATCACCTCGATCGATGCGCCCGACACCAGGTCGCCGATCGCTTCCTGCAGCGCTTCGAGACGAGCTTCGAGGATGCGCGATTGCAGCGCGGGGAGCTGCCGGGCGGTGGTGCTCGCCGCGTCCCAGCGCAGCCGATAGGAGCACCACGGTGCCCCGTCCACCTGGCAGGCCTCCTCCTCGACGTCGGCGGCGGAGAGTCCGTACAGGCGGGGGACGTTCCCGAGGAAGCCGCGCGTGAAGCCGCAGTAGGCGCGGAACGGGGCGTAGCCGTGAGTGAAGCGCGTGTGGACGATCCACTCGCCGACCCGGACCTTCTCGGCGGTGGCCTCGACGACGGTGCTGTAGTCGTCCATCACCGAGCCGAGCCGCTCGAGCAGGGCTTCGGGCGTGGTGAGGTTGCTGAGGCGGTCGGCCCCCTCGAGGGTGCTGAACTCGCGCTCCTCGGTGGCGACGTGGCGCAGCGAGCCCGGACCGCCGACGGCGTCGGCGATCGCCTCGGCGAGCGCCCGGAACTGGTCGTAGCCGATCCAACCCTCAGGGGTCCCCGACAGGGCGGCGCGGCGGCGGATCGCGTCGAGGCCCTCGCAGCCGAGGGCCGCGACGGCGAAGTCCGTCAGCAGCTGCACGGATGCCGGGGAGAAGTGCTCGTTCGCGCGCCGTGAGGGCATCACCGCCATCTTGAGAGCATCGGCCACATCAGCTGCTGTCTGAATGAGCCATATGTCTCAAGTTCACGAGGTTGAAACGACCCGGACGGGTCACACCCGCACGGCCGCCTTCCGCTTCGTTTGCTTCTGCTGGTACATGCGCATGTCGGCCACCCGGAGCAGGGCGTCGATGTCGTCACCATCGGGCCCGAAGCGGGCGACCCCGGTGCTCACGGCCACCTCGAGCACCCCGGCGCCGAGCGGGAACGGCTCGCGCATGACCTCGCCGAGCTTCTCCACGACGGTCGCCCCGCCGTCCCGGGCGCCCGGCAGGAGGACGACGAACTCGTCGCCGCCCACGCGGGCGAGCGAGTCGGACTCCCGGAGGAACACCCGGAGGCGCAGAGCCACCTGGCGGAGGAGCCGGTCGCCGTCGGCGTGGCCGAGGCGGTCGTTCACCTCCTTGAACCGGTCGAGGTCGAGGAACAGCACCGCGACCTCGTCACCCTCGCGGCGGGCGCGGGCGAGGGTCTGCTCGGCCTGGGCCCGGAAGAGGCGGAAGTTGGCGAGGCCGGTCAACGGGTCGTGGTCGGCCTGGAAGGCGATCGCCTCCAGCAGCTGGGCGTTGTGCAACGCAGTGCCCGCCATGCTGGCCAGGCCACGCACCCGGTCCTCGAGGTCCGGCTGGCCGATCAACCGCTCCGGCCGGTCGTTGACGATGACGCCGAGCCACCCGATGACGGTGCCGCCGGCGTGGAGCTGGACGGCGACCAACGCGGCCGCGGTGCCCAGCTTCTGCTCCTGTTGGGGGGTCAGGGCGCCGCCCCGCACGAGGATCTGGAACATGTCGTTGCCGCGCCTCAGGTCGTTCACGGGCACGACACGGTCGTGCTTGGCGCGGTCGCTCTCGGGCCCGAAGCCGTAGGCGGCGACGATCCGTGCCGTCTCCTCGGACTCGAGGAGGCCGACGACGACGGCGTCGCAGTCGAGCACGCGGGGCGCGGCGTGGGCGACGCGGCTCGCCACCTCGTCGACCGAGCCGAGCCGCGCCAGCGCGCGAGACAGCTGGAGCAGGGTGGTAGCGACCTCCGCCTGGCGCGATGCGCGGTCCAGCGCCGCGGCCGACTCGATGGCGGCAGCCGCAACTCGCGCGTACGCCTCGAGCACGCGCCGGTCGTCGGCGCGGACCCCGGACGCCACGCGGATCGCAGCGAGGTTGCCGTAGCAATCGGCGCCGCTCACCGGCACCACCGTCCACTGCTCGGGTAGGCCGCCGCGGCGGAGGGCCCGGTCGCACTCGTGGGCCTCGCTCTCGGTGAGCCCCTCCGAGCGCACGTGGGCCCGTCCGCTCGACGGTTCGACCACGGACAGGACGAAGCCGCGGGCGAGCACGGCGCGGGCCGCGGCGGCGACGATGCAGTCGAGCACCGCGTCAATCGATTGCCCGGAGACGAGATCGCCGATCGTCTCCTGGATCGAGTGCAGCCGGGCGCGGAGGACGCGCGACTGCAGCGCGGCGCGGATCTCGGGGTTCGATTCGCTCGTCGCGAGCGTGACGCGCGTCGTGCACCGGTGGTCGCCGCGCGCCTGACACGTCTCCTCGACGACGTCGGCTGCCGGCAACCCGAAGACGAAGGGCGCCTGCGCCAGCAGCCCACGCGCGAACGCGCAGTGGGCCGGGTAGGGCTGCATGCCTTCGTGGTAGCGCTGGTGGACGAGCCACTCGCCGTCGCGCACCTTCTCGGACGACATCGTCGTCACGCGCTGGTAGCGCGCCGACAGCGAACCAATCCGCTCGAGCAGTGCGTCGAGCGAGCTGAGCACCTGCACGTCGTCGGCGAGGCCGGGGCTGGCCTGCCACGACGAGAACGGCACGATGTCGAAGTGGTCGACCCCGCCCACCCCTTCGGCCACCGCCTCGGCGAGGCGCCGGAACTGCCCGTAGTCGCTCCAGGTGCCCGGATCGACGAGCGTGGGGATCGGCCGCGTCTCACCGGCCCGGCGGCAGAGCGCGGGCAGGGCGTCGGCCCCGAGCGCCGCCTCCGCGATGTTCAGCAGTGCGCGGACGGACGCGCCGGAGTAGTGCCCGTCCGTCGCCGGCGGTTCCCCCACGCGGCCTCATCGGAGACGGAGGGGCCGAGCTGAGCCGTCGCCGTCAGGCGACGTGGAACGACCAGGACACCGTCCGGCTGCCGTGCTCGCGCGATTCGCCCTGCGCCGGGCGCCAGATGATGGCGGTCACGTCGACCACTCCCGGTTCGAGCGTCTCGATGATCTTGCCCTTGCCCGGCGTGAAGAAGACCTGGTTGAGCCCGGGGACGATGCGCTCCTCGTCCTCGGGGATGTCGACGCCGTTGATGCGCAGGTCGGCGTCCCATCCGGGCGTGAGGTCGACGCCGATCTCCGACTGCCGCAGCGCGGTCGTGTCCCGGCCGGGCACGAGCTGCTCCACGGCGGCGTCGGTGAGCGACGGGGCCTCGGGCTCGCCCTTGTAGCGGGCGGAGAGCCACACGAGGCTGGCGGCCAGCACCAACAGTCCGACGACCACCACGCGGCGCACCACGAGCGGCATCCTGCCCGACACATGCCCGAAGTGCGTAGTTGCCAGGGGTAGCGTGGGATCGTGGTCGCCCGCATGTCGGACCAGCTCGGGCGCGTCCTCGGCGGTCGCTACCGCCTCGTCGCGGCCATCGGCACGGGGGCGTCGGCACAGGTCTTCCTCGCCGACGACACCACGCTCCGGCGCCGGGTGGCGGTGAAGGTCCTGCACCCGGCGCTCGCCGCCGACGAGGCGTTCCTGCACCGCTTCCGGGCCGAGGCCCGGGCGGCGGCGGCCCTCAGCCACCCCAACGTGATGGCGGTCTACGACTGGGGCGAGGACGACGGCCCCTACCTCGTGCTCGAGCACCTCGGCGGCGGCAGCTTGCGGGCGCTGCTCGACCGGGGCGCCCGCCTCACGCCGTCCCAAGCGCTCGTCGTGGGCCTCGAGGCGGCGCGGGCGCTCGACGTGGCCCATCGCCGCGGGTTCGTGCACCGCGACATCAAGCCGGCGAACCTGCTGTTCGGCGAGGACGGCCGCCTGCGCATCGCCGACTTCGGGCTGGCCCGCGCCCTCTCGGAGGCGGGCTGGACCGAGCCGGGCGACGGGCTGGTCGGCACGGCCCGCTATGCCGCGCCCGAGCAGGCCCTGGGTGGGCGCGTCGACGGCAAGGCCGACGTGTACGCGCTGGCGCTCGTGCTGATCGAGGCGGTCACCGGCTCGGTGCCGCTCACCAGCGGCGAGGGCGCGTTGCAGACGATGATGGCCCGGCAGGAGACGCCGGTGCCGGTTCCCGAGGCGATGGGACCGCTCGTGTCCATCCTCGAGCGCATGGGCCGCCCCGACCCGGCCGAGCGGCCCGACGCCGCCGAGGTCGGCCGGGCGCTCGTGGTCGCCGCCCGCGACATGGCCCGGCCCGGCCCGTTGCCGCTCACCGGCCACGACGTCGCCCAGCCGGCCGACGACATCACGGTCTTCCCCGACGACGTCGTCGGCACGCGCTTCCGGGGCGACGACGTCACCGTGGTGCACCGCACCGACGAGACCGGCGTCCTCCCACCCGTCCCGACCGCCGCGCCCGGTTCGCGTCGACATCGACTCCGGTGGGTCGTCGCTCTGCTCGTCGCCTCCGCGCTCGTGGGCGGCGGGGGCGCGTTCGCCTGGACGCGGCTGCGGGTGCCGAGCGCGGCGTTGCCGGTCGTCGCCAACCTGCCGATCGACCAGGCCACCCAGAAGATCGCGGCGGCCGATCAGGCGGCCACGAAGGTGGCGTGGAAGACGCGCATCGTCCGTCAGTACGACGACGCCGTCGCCGCCGACATCGTGATCCGCACGAAGCCGACCGGTGCCAGCATGGTCCACGACGGCTCGACGATCACGCTGTGGGTCTCCCTCGGGGCCCATCCGGT
>Ga0070671_100001261_pt1 | contig 18971 bp, 19 predicted proteins | sample KBSS73metaG_FD_65341 | JGI IMG/M metagenome (GOLD analysis project Ga0070671, IMG submission 65341) | Switchgrass rhizosphere microbial communities from Kellogg Biological Station, Michigan, USA - KBS S7-3 metaG | ecosystem: Host-associated > Plants > Roots > Rhizosphere > Soil ...
CCGCCGCCCTCGCACATCGTCTGGAGGCCGTAGCGGCCGCCGGTGCGCTCGAGCTCGTTGAGCAACGTGGTCATGAGGCGCACGCCGGTGGCACCCAGCGGGTGACCGAGCGCGATGGCCCCGCCGTTCACGTTGACCTTGGCGAGGTCGAAGCCCGTCTCCTTCTGCCACGCCAGGACGACCGACGCGAAGGCCTCGTTGATCTCGACGAGATCGATGTCGTCGAGCGTCAGGCCGGTCTTGTCGAACGCGTACTTGGTGGCCGGGATGGGGCCGGTGAGCATGAAGACGGGATCGTCGCCGCGCACCGAGAGGTGGTGGATGCGCGCCCGGGGCGTGAGGTTGTGCTCCTTCAAGGCCCGCTCGGACACGACGAGCATGGCCGCCGCCGCGTCGGAGATCTGCGACGAGACCGCCGCCGTCAAGCGGCCGCCCTCGACGAGCGTGCGGAGGCCGGCCATCTTCTCGCGGGTGGTGTCGCGGCGCGGGCCCTCGTCGGCGGTGACGCCCTCGAGCGGCGCCAGCTCCTTCTCGAACCGCCCTTCGTCCTGGGCCCGGATCGCCCGCTGGTGCGACTCGAAGGCGAAGGCCTCCATGTCGTCGCGTGAGATGTTCCACTTCTCGGCGATCATCTCGGCGCCGCGGAACTGCGACACCTCCTGGGTGCCGTAGCGCTTCACCCAGCCCGCCGACCCCGAGAACGGATCGGTGAACCCGAGCGGCTCGGCGGCCGTCATGGCCGAGGAGATCGGGATGGCCGACATGTTCTGCACGCCGCCGGCGACCACGATGTCCTGGGTGCCGGACATGACGCCCTGGGCGGCGAAGTGCACGGCCTGCTGCGACGAGCCGCACTGGCGGTCGATGGTGACGCCGGGGACGTGCTCGGGCAGGCCGGCGGCCAGCCAGCACGTGCGGCCGATGTCGCCGGCCTGGGGGCCGATGGTGTCGAGGCAGCCCCACACGACGTCCTCGACCGCCCCCGGGTCGATGCCCGTGCGGTCCATCAGGACGTTGAGGATGTGGGCGCCCAGGTCCGCCGGGTGGACGTGGGCGAGGCCCCCGCCCTTCCTCCCGACGGGTGTGCGGACGGTGTCGACGATGTAGGCCTCGGGCATGGCGCCAAGCTTACTGACGGAGGGTCAGGTACTAGCTTGCCCGTCCATGCCTGACGCACTCGTGGAACGTGACGGCGCCCTGATGATCGTCACGATGAACCGCCCGCACCGCAAGAACGCCCAGTCGGGCGCCATGCTCGCCCGCATGTACGACGCCTGGACGGAGGCGTCGAACGACGACGAGATCCGTTGCATCATCCTCACCGGCGCGGAGGGCAACTTCAGCTCGGGGGCCGACCTGCGCGCCATGGCGGGCGACAGCGGGCCGCACGCCGACACGGAGATCGACGTGGCCGCCCGGATGAGGGACGAGCCCCGCCTGATGCACAAGGCGTACCTCAAGGAGTACCGACCGACGAAGCCGATCATCGCCGCCGTCGAGGGGGTCGCCATCGCCGGCGGTACCGAGATCCTCCTCGGCACCGACATCCGTGTCGCCGCCGAGTCGGCGAAGTTCGGGGTGTCCGAGGCCCGCTGGTCGCTCTACCCGATGATGGGGTCGTCGGTCCGGCTGCCGCGCCAGATCCCCAAGACGGTCGCCGCCGAGATCCTCCTCACCGGCAAGCACATCACCGCCGCCGAGGCGTACCAGTGGGGTCTCGTCGGCAGCGTCGTGCCGGACGGGCAGGCGCTGGCGAAGGCCAAGGAGATCGCGTCGGTGATCTGCGACAACGGACCGCTCTCGGTCGAAGCCATCCTCCGCACGCTGCACGAGACCGACGGCATGGAGGAGGAGACGGCGTTGAAGTACGAGGAGCCCTACGGCACCGCGGTGTTCCAGACGGAGGATGCCAAGGAAGGACCGAAGGCGTTCGCCGAGAAGCGCAAGCCCAACTTCCAGCGCAAGTAGTGATCGCCGACCTCCTCCATCGGGCCCAGCAGTGGGTGGTGCGCAACGGCGCGATCACGCCGGTGTCCCGCGCCGGGCGCCGGTTCCGCGCCATGGGGGAGGGCACGCGCATCGCGTTCCCGGCCGGCGACATCGTCGGTCCGAGCCACATCGCCCTCGGACGCAGGGTGCTCATCGGCGCCGACGTCACGCTCGCCGCCGGCATGCCGGCCGAGACGCTCCCGCCCGGAGATCCGGTGCTCACGATCGGCGACCGCACGACGGTCGGGCGCGGCTGCCACTTCGTGGGCCGCGTCGGCATCCACATCGCCAACGACGTCACGTTCGCGCCCAACGTCTACGTCACCGACCACAACCACCACTACGGCGACGTCACGACCCCGATCGGCATCCAGGTGCTCGACGAGGCGCCCGTGTCGATCGGCCCCGGCTGCTGGATCGCGACCAACGCGGTGATCCTCCCGGGCACGACGATCGGTCGGCAGGTGACGGTCGCCGCCGGTGCCGTCGTGCGCGGCGTGGTGCCGGACTGCTGCGTCGTCGCCGGCGCGCCGGCGGTCGTCGTGCGCCAGTGGACCGAGGAGAAGGGTTGGGACCCGCCGCTGCGCAACGTGCGCACGCCGCCGCCCGACTGGCCGGTGGGCTATCCCTCGTCCTGAATCGTCACGACTGAGGATCGGCAGCCTGCGCGTCGTACGCGTTGAACAGCATCCGGTGCGCCTGCCACGTGTTCCAGTGCTCGGTCAGGTAGGCGATCTTCCCGTCGTCGCCGAAGCGGAACACGAAGCAATACGTGTTGGCGTAGTGCTGCCCGCGCTTCGTCTCGGCCGTGAGGTTCTGCTGGCGCACGACGTGATCGCCGTCGGCCAGCATCACGACGTCGTGGGCGCGCACGGTCTCGAGCTTGTACGCGTCGCGGCCTGGTAGCAGCCCACGGCCCACGTTCTGGCTCGGGAGGATGTTGCGTATCGCGTCGCGTCCGCGGTGCTCCATCACGCCCTCGGCGCCCGGGATCATCGGCAGCCCGTTCCACCACACGCCGTCCTCGGCGAACAGCTCGCTCTTGTCGGCCGGCCCCGGCTCTTCGCCGAAGAACTGCCGCACGACGCCCAGGTTGGCCCGTTCGCGCTCGCTGTGGCTCACCAGTGGTTCCACCGGATCTTGTCCTCGGACGACGAACGTTCGGCCACCTTGAAGTCGGTGCCAAGGGTGTAGGCGACGGGGAAGAGGCCGGCTTGCGTCTCCGTCTCGTACGGGATGCCGAGCAGCTCCGCCATCTCCTGCTCGCGGTAGAGGTGCAGCGTCGTCCACGCGCTCCCCATGCCGTGGAGGCGCAGGGCGAGCATGAAGCTCCACACACCCGGCACGATCGAACCCCACCGGCTGGCCTGCTCGAACACCGTGCCGCGCTCGGGGCGCCCGTGGAAGGTCGGCACGAGCAGCACCGGGACCTCGTGGAGGTGCTCGACGAGATACATGACCGACGCCGTCATGCGCTCCTGCTTCGGCGTGCGCTCCGGCGCCCTGTCCTCCCTGGTGCGGCGCGGCCGGTTGATGTGGTCCTGCAACGCCGCACGGTAGATGCGCGTCATCTCGGCGCGGATCCCGGGATCGTCGACGACGATCCAGTGCCAGGTCTGCTGGTCGGAGCCGTTGGGCGCCTGGAAGGCGAGGCGCAGGCACTCCTCGACGAGGTCGCGTGGCACGGGCCGAGTGAGGTCGAGGCGCTTGCGCACCGTGCGGGTCGTGGTGAGCAGCTCCCGCGGGGTCAGATCGAGCTCGCTGTTCATGTCAAGATGACACTATGTCGTCCCGGGTCGATGCGCTGGCACAGATCGATGTCGCGCTCACGCGCATCGGGCGGATGACCAACAGCCGCCGGGCGGCGCAGTACCGATCGCAGCTCTCCGGCGTCGACCTGCAGCCCACGACCGTCCGGACGTTGGCGACGATCTACCGCCACGGCCCGGTGCGGCTCACCGATGTCGCGCTGCACGTCGACCTCGAGCCGTCGCGCGTGAGCAAGGAGGTGAACCGCCTGGTCGAGGCCGGCCTCGTCGCCCAGCAGGCCGACGCCACCGACGGCCGGGCGGTCCTGCTCACGGTCACCGATGCGGGTGCCGAGGCGTTCACCCGGTACCGGGCCACGGCCGACCAGATCCTGGCCGACCGCTTGCAGCACTGGCCCGACGGCGAGCTGGAGGACCTGGCCGCGAAGCTCACCGGACTCGCCGACTCACTCGCGGGACAAACCGGCAACAATTCCTGAAGTTCGCCTCAACCGGCGCCGATGTTGAAGGGGTGGCGGACGAGGTTCACGACGTGGACGCGCTCTTGGCGCTCGCGACCTCGCTGGCGGCGACCGAATCGGTCCCGGAGATCACGACGAGCGTCGCCGCTGCGGTTCCGGCCGTCGTGGGCGCTGATCGAGCGGTGGTCGTGCTCAGCGACGGAGGGACGACCCGGCTCGCTGGTCTCGCCGGCTTCGATCCCGCCACCGAGAACGTCCTGCGGCGCGGGGTCATCCGGAGCGAGACGGAGCTCCTCGACCTGCTCGGGGTCGTCGGCGTCGCCGGCACCCTGACGGCGCCGATCGTCGTCGGCCACCGCGAGGTCGGCGCGGTGGTCGCGGCGGTCGATGAGGACCTCACCCGCCTTCACGGGCGCGACACCCGCCTGGCCGCGCTGGCCGCGATCGCTTCGACGGCCCTGCGCTACGCCTGGCTCGTCGAGCGCCTGCATCACGACGCCAACCACGACCCCCTCACCGGGCTGCCCAACCGGGCCTTGGTGCTCGACCGGATCGCCGGCGCCGCGGGTGAGCGCTCCGCCCTGTTCATCGACCTCGATGGGTTCAAGGACGTCAACGACTCCCTGGGACACCTTGCCGGCGACGACCTCCTGCGGGCGGTCGCCGACCGGCTGCGGCTGACCCTGCGGGACGACGACCTGCTCGCGCGCCTCGGGAGCGACGAGTTCGTCGTCCTGCCCGAACGCGGCGGCGGCGAGGCGGTCGCGGAGCGGATCCTCTCCGTCCTCCGCGAGCCGTTCGTGCTGGAGGCCTTCCCGCAGGTGCCGCTGCGCGTCACCGCGTCGATCGGCATCGCGCGCGCCGAGGCGTCCGAGCTGCTGCGCAACGCCGACGTGGCGCTCCACCGGGCGAAGGCGCTCGGCCGGGACCGGGCCGTGATGTACGAGCCGGAGATGCAGCACGCCGTGCGCGCGCGGCTGGACCTCGACCGCGAGCTGCACGTCGCACTGGAGGACGGTCAGCTCTTCCTGGTGTACCAACCGATCCTCGACCTCGAGAGCGAGGCCATCACCGGTGTCGAGGCGCTCCTGCGCTGGCGCCACCCCGAGCGAGGCGTCATCCCGCCGAACGACTTCATCCCACAGCTGGAGGAGTCCGGCTTCATCGTCGACGTCGGCCGCTGGGTGCTCGAGCAGGCATGCCGGCAGACCGCCGAATGGCACGCGCAGGGCATCGACATCCACCTCTCGGTGAACGTCTCGGCCCGTCAGCTCGAGAGCGACGGCGTGGTCGACGACGTGCGTGCCGCCCTCGGCCTCAGCGGGTTGCGCGCCAGTGCCCTCACCGTCGAGATCACCGAGACGTCGATCATGAGCGATCCCGACGCGACCGCGGCCCAGCTGGCGCGCATCAAGGAGCTCGGTGTGCGCGTCGCCATCGACGACTTCGGCACCGGCTACTCCTCGCTCGCCTACCTGCGGCAGTTCCCCGTCGACGTGCTCAAGATCGACCGTTCGTTCGTGAGTGCGATCGGCACGTCCACCGACGCCATGGCCCTCGTGCGCACGATGGTGCAGCTCGGCAAGGGGCTCGGTCTCCAGACGCTCGCCGAGGGCATCGAGGACCGGGCGCAGTACGACCAGCTGCGCGCCGAGGAGTGCGACAGCGGCCAAGGGTTCCTGTTCTCGCGGCCGGTCGAGCCGGCCGAGCTGGTGGCGCTGCTGCGGCCGTCAGATGCCGAGCGCCGCGCCGATGCGGTCGCGGTGCCAGCTCGCGTCACCCCATGAGCGAGCGAGCGCCCACGAGCGCTTGAGGAAGAGGTGCAGGTCGGCTTCCTCGGTGTAGCCGATGGCGCCGTGGCACTGCAGCGCCTTGCGTCCGGTGAGCAGCGCGGCATCGGATGCCATGGCCTTCGCCATGGACACGTCGCGCGTGCGGTCGGGCGACTTCGTCGCCAACGACCACGCGGCGCGATGCACGGCGGGACGCGCGAAGGCCAGCTGCAGCGCGGCATCGGCCAGGTGGTGCTTCACCGCCTGGAAGCTGCCGATCGGGACGCCGAACTGCTCGCGCTCGTTGACGTAGGCCACGGTGAGGTCGAGCATGCGCTGCCCCAGGCCGATGAGGAACGCGGCCGTCCCCCAGGCACCACGATCGAACGCGAGGTCGCGGTCGCCCGCCACGCCGATGGCGACGCCGGGCTCCCACGCCACCCGGCCGGCGAAGCGGGCGCGATCGACGGTGTCGACCTCCTCGACCACGGCATCTCGCCCGGCGACCAGCACGAGGCCGGGGCCGTCGGCGAGGAGCAGGTGCGTGGCCTCGGACGCCCAGGGCACGATCGGCCCGCCGAGGTCGGTCGTGATCATGGCGGCGGCATCGACACGCTCGGCCACGAGGGGCATGGCCACCGCGGCGGTCTCGACGATCGGGTGGGGGAGCCCGGCGTAGCCGGCTTCCTCGAGGAGCAGCACGAGCCAGCGTTCGTCGAGGCCCATGCCGCCGGCCGCCTCGGTGGCGAGCAACGTCGGCACACCCATCTCGGCCAGGGCATCCCACACGGCGCGCGTCGGTTCGCGGACGGCGTCGGGCGAGCACTCCTTGACCAGGAGGTCGCGCACGGCGTCGCGGAACGTGAGCTGGTCGTCGTCGAAGGAGAACCTCATCGCCGCGGAAGTCCGAGCACTCGTTCGGCGGCGATGTTGCGCTGCACCTCGTTGGTGCCGGCGTAGATGGGGCCTGACAGCGAGAACTGCCAACCCTTCGACCACTGGTCGTCGAGCTCGCCTTCGGGGCCGAGGAGATCGAGGGCGATCTCGTGGAGCTGCACGTCGAGCTCCGACCACCAGAGCTTCACGAGGCTGGTCTCCGCCCCGGCCGGCCGACCTTCGACCGTGTTGGTCACGGTTTGCAGCGTCTGCACCCGGTAGGCCTCGGCCTTGGTCCACGCGTCGATCACGCGGTCGCGCAGGTGCGGCGGTCCGCCGGCCTCCTTCCACAGCGCGACGAGCCGCTCGGCGGTGGCCATGAAGCGACCGGGGGACCGCAGCGTGAGCCCGCGCTCCGACGACGTCGTCGCCATGGCGACCGACCAGCCCTTGTTCTCACCGCCGAGCACCGGAGTGCCGTAGGCCAGCTCGTCGGGCACGAACGCGTCTTCGAAGAAGACCTCGGCGAAGCCCTCGTCGCCATCGAGGCGGCTGAAGCCGCGCACGACGATGCCCTCGAGGTCGAGGGGGAGCAGGAGGTAGGTGAGGCCCTGGTGGCGCTCGCTCGCCGGATCGGTGCGGAACAGGCCGAACAGGTGCGTGCAGAACGCGCCGCGCGTGGTCCACGTCTTCTGCCCGTTGAGCTGCCAGCCGCCGTCGACCTTGGTGGCGCGGCTGCGGAGGCTGGCGAGGTCGGACCCGGCGTTCGGTTCGGACCACCCCTGGCACCACAGGTCGTCACCGGCGGCCATGCGCGGCAGGATGACGTCGCGCTGCTGCGGGGTGCCGAACTCGAAGATGCTCGGTGCCAAGAGGAAGATGCCGTTCTGGGTGACGCGCTGCGGCCCGCCGGCGGCGTAGTACTCCTCCTCGAAGATGATCCACTCCCAGAGCGACGCCTCGCGTCCGCCGTAGGCCTTCGGCCACGACACCACCGCCCAGCGGTCCTCGAAGAGCATGCGCTCCCAGACGAGGTGCTGGGCGAAGCCCTCGCGGGTGTCGCCCGAGTGGATCACACCGCCGCACTGCTCGCGCCAGAGCTCGAGGTGCTCGCGCAACCACGCGCGCGCTTCGGTGCGGAACGCCTGCTCAGCGTCGGTCCAGGTGAGGTCCATCTACTTCGTCAGCAGGACCGACGAGCCGTGGCCGAACAAGCCCTTGTTGGCGGTGATGCCCACGGTCGGCGCCCCGCCGTTGGGGAGCACGGCCTGGCGGCCCGTCGCCTGCCCCCGCAGCTGCCAGGTGATCTCGCACACCTGGGCGAGCGCCTGGGCCGGGACCGCTTCCCCGAAGCACGCGAGCCCGCCGCTCGGGTTCACGGGCACGCGCCCGCCGAGGGTGGTGTCGCCGTCGTTCAGCAGCTTCTCGGCCTCGCCCGCCTTGCACAGGCCGAGGTGCTCGTACCAGTCGAGCTCGAGCGCGGTCGACAGGTCGTAGACCTCGGCGACGTTCACGTCCTCGGGGCTGATGCCGGACTCGTCGTAGCAGGCGTGGGCGATCGAGTCCATGAACGTCCGCTCGGGCGGCGCCACCGCGGCCGCCGAGTCGGTGGCGAAGTTCGGCATCTCGATCACCGTGTTCGGGAACTGCGGGGTGACGGTGGAGATGGCACGCACCCGGACGGGGCTGGACGCGCCCTTGCGCTTCGCGTAGTCGAGCGACGTGAGGACGACCGCCGCCGCACCGTCGGAGGTGGCGCAGATGTCGAGCAGTCGCAGCGGATCGGCGACCATCGGCGAGGCGGCGATCTCCGCCTCGGTCACCTCCTTGCGGTACCGCGCGTACGGGTTGTGCAGCCCGTGCTTCGCGTTCTTGATCTTCACCTTCGCGAAGTCGGCCTGGGTGGCGCCGTAGAGGTCCATGCGCCGGCGGGCGTAGAGCGCGAAGTAGGCCGGGTTCGTGGCGCCGATGAGCCGGAAGCGCAACCAGTCGGGGTCGTCCCACCGCTCGCCGGCGACGGGCGCGAGGAAGCCCTTCGGCGTGGTGTCGGCGCCGATGACGAGGGCGACGTCGCACAGGCCCGCGAGGATGCGCGTGCGGGCCGCTTCGAGCGCGGTGGCTCCCGACGCGCAGGCTGCGTAGCTCGACGAGACGCGGGCGCCGTTCCAGCCGAGCGCCTGCACGAATGTGGAGCCGGCGACGTAGCCGGGATAGCCGTTGCGCACGGTCTCGCCACCGGCGACGAACTGGATGTCCTGCCAGTCGACGCCGGCGTCGTCGAGCGCGGCGAGCGCCGCCTCGATGCCGTACTCGACGAAGTTCTTGCCCCACTTGCCCCACGGGTGCATGCCGACGCCCAGCACCGCCACGTCGTTCGTCATGCCGACACCTTCTTCCACCGGTAGATGAGGTGCTCGACGCCGTCGATCTCGTACAGCGGCTCGACGACGAGCTCGACGGTGTCGCCGACCTTCACGTCGTCGACCGTGGTGCCGTCGGCCAGCTGCCCGAGCACGACGAGGTGCTCGTCGCTGAGCTCGACGGCGGCGAGCGCGAACGGCACGTACGGGTCGGTCGCCGCGACGTAGGGCGGCGGGGGTTGGTACTGCGCGTCGGTGTAGCTCCACACCGTGCCGGTGCGAGCCAGTGCGGTCTCCTCGAACTCGCGACCGCGGCAGCTCGGGTTGCGGCAGAAGCCCTCTGCTCGCGGGAAGAACACGGTGCCGCACGTGGTGCAGCGGGTGCCCAGCAGGTGAGGCTGGTCGTCGGTGGTGAACCACCCTGCGATGGCGGGCACCTGGGTCGCTGGCATGCGTCCTCCGCGGTAGCTGACGGACCGTCAGGTTACCGCGGAGGAACGCCGCGCCCGCTACTTGCCGAACGGATCGAGGCTGTTGCTCACGACCCACATGCTGAAGTACTGGTTGGCGGCGCCGTAGGCCTGGCCGAGGGCCACCTTCGCCCCGTCGACCTGGTGCTCGCCCGCCATGCCGCGCACCTGGAGCGCGGCTTCCGAGAAGCGGAGCAGCCCCGACGCACCGATCGGGTTCGACGACAGCACGCCACCCGACATGTTGACCGGGAAGGAGCCACCGAGGGCGGTGTCGCCGCTCTCGGTCATCTTCCATCCGGTGCCCTCCTCGGCGATGAGGTGGGCCTCGAGCCACATCGGCTCGAGCCACGAGAACGGCACGTAGATCTCGGCGCAGTCGATCTGCTCGCGCGGGTTGGTGATGCCCGCCTGCTTGTAGACGTCGGTGGCGCAGTCGACGGCGCCCTGCGGGCGGACCGGGTCGCGGCCCGGGAACTGCGACGGCTCCGAGCGCACGGCCGACGCGAGGATCCAGGCCGGCTGGCGGCCCGCCTTCTCGGCCGCCTTGCCCCCCTCCTCGTCCGTGAACACCACCGCACAGGCGCCGTCCGACGACGGGCACGACTCGAGGTAGTGGATCGGGTCCCACAGCATGGGCGACGCCTTCACCGTGTCGATGGAGATGTCGGCGAGCTTGAGGTGGGCGTACGGGTTCTTCATCGCGTTCTGGCGATCCTTGACCGCGACCATCGGGCCGACGTCCATGGGCGCGCCGCTGCGGGCGATGTACGCCCGCATGTACGGGGCGAACGCGCCGCCGGCACCGAGCGACGCGCCGCGGCCCGAGCCGAGGGCGAACTGGGCGTTGCCCTCCGACTGCTTCTGGTAGGCGACCGCGAGCACCCGCTTGTGGCGTCCGGTCTCGACGTGGTGGGCGGCGACGATGCCGGTCGTGCCACCGACGGACCCAGCGGTGTGGACGCGGAACATCGGCTTGCCCGCCGCGCCGAGAGCGTCGGTCAGGTACAGCTCGGGCTTCATCACGCCCTCGAACAGGTCGGGCGCCTTGCCGATGACGACGGCGTCGATGTCCTTCCAGTCCATCTGGGCGTCCTCGAGGGCGCGGCCCGCGGCCTCGCGGACGAGGCCGCCGAGGGAGACGTCCCAGCGGCGGGTCTTGTGGTGCGTCTGACCGACGCCGACGACTGCACACGGCTGATGTGCCATCAGTTCCCCTCCAAGATGCAGACCAGGTTCTGCTGCAGGCACGGCCCCGATGTCGAGTGGCCCAGCGTGCGGTGCTTGCCGTTGTCGCGGATCTGGCGAGCCGCCTCGGCGATGCGGATCAGGCCGGTGGCCATGATCGGGTTGGCGGCCAGCGGACCGCCCGACGGGTTGACCACCGTGTCGGCGCCCAGACCGAGGGCTTCGACGAGTAGCGGCTCCTCATGGGTGAACGCCGCCTGGATCTCGGCGACCTCGACCGCGCCCTCGCCGATGCCGGCCGCCTTGGCCGCCAGCGTCGTGGAGCGTGACTCGCGCAGGTCGCGCATGCCGGGGTAGTGCAGCTCGGCGTAGTGGTCGAAGCCGGTGATCCACACGGGGTTCGGGCACAGCTCCTTCGCCTTGTCGGCGCGGGCGATGACCATGGCGCACGCGCCGTCGGTGATCGGCGGGAGGTCGTGCTTGCGCAAGGGTGACCGCACGTAGTCCTCCCGCAGGAGCGCGTCCGCGTCGAAGTCGCCCTTGACCTGCGCGTAGGGCGACTCCTTGGCGTCACGCCTCGTGCGCGCCGCGATCTCGGCCATCTGGCGCTCGGTGACCTTGCCGCTGTCGAGGAGGGCGCGCGCTTGCAGCGCGGCGAAGCTCATGGCGTCGGCGCCGAGCGGGGCCAGGTAGAACGGGTCCATCTCCATGGGGTAGATGAGCGCCGGGTCGGCCGTCGAGGAGCGGCCGGAGCCCATGGCGCACGCGACGTCGATGTCGCCCAGCTGCAGGCGGATCCACGCCTCGTACAGCGCCCACGCGCCGTCCATCTCCACGTGTGAGTCGCGCTTGGGCGGCCACGCGCCGACGGCGTCGATGTTCTGCACGAACGAGAAGGCCTGCCCGGCGACGTAGTCGCACGAGCCGGCGCAGGTGAAGTCGACCTCGCGTCGCGTGATCCCGGCGTCCTCCACGGCGCCGGTCACGACCTCGAGGAGCAGCTGGGCCTCGGTCTTGCCGGTGTGGCGCTCCATCGGCGAGATGCTCCAGCCGATGATCGCGATGTCGTCTGGGTTCTGTCCGGGCATCACGGCATCCTGTTCACGAGGTCGGGATCTTCGACATCGGGCTCGCCCGTCGGCAGCCAGCCGATGAGGTTGCCTTCCATGCGGGGATCGAGGTCGCCGCGCTCGGCCTCCGAGGCCCACACCGCCGACACGCGCATGCCGATGCGGACCGCGCTGGTGGGCACGTCGATGAGCGGCTGGAACCCGAGCACCACGTCGACGCCGTCGAGCTTGACGTGCACGCGGGAGAAGAGCTCGGTCTCGGTCTGGCCGGGGTACTGGACCGGCATGATGATCGTGTAGTTCGACACCACCCCCGTCTGCGGCAGGTCGACCTCGTGCTCTTCGGTGAGCTCGATCGTGTCGATGGGGCAGAAGCCCTTGCCGCTCGTGTAGGTGCGCCCGCAGATGGGGCACTTCAGGCCGAGGAACCGGCCCTGGGCGTTGGCCTGGTCGCCCCGGATCACGTTCTTCGGGACGGGCGTGTTGTACGTGATCGACGCGTTGTAGTCCATCATCGTCACGGGCTCCGCCGCGCCGCCGCCACCACCACCTTGTGGCGTCTCGCCCGGCACGAACGCGTCGATGTCGGTGATGTGGCCCTTGCGCTCGGCCTTCCAACGGGGGGCGACGCGCATGGCTGTGGCCATGGCGTCGATCGACCCGGCGTCGACGGCGTGCATGAACGCGGTGTCGGCCCCGTCGAGCCGGATCAGCGCGAACGCGAACGGGTGGTCGAGCGGGTGCTGGATCGTCGGCTGGGCCACCCACGTCCACGACTCGACGGTGCCGGCCGGACCGACGTCGACGAAGTCGTGCGCCAGCTCGGCGCCGGTGTTCGGGTCCCATTCGAGCGGTGGGCAGATCACCCGCGTGCCGCTCCTGATGCCGATGATCCGCTGCTCGGTGAGCGCGGTCATGAATGCCCCCAACACCGGTCCGAGGGAGCGCTTGTAGGGAAACTTGATGGTGCTTTCCACTGTCGCTGCCATTGTTGGCAACATACAACAATCGCAGGAACGGGTTCTAGCGAGCCGTCTCAGGCGGCGCCGGCACCCCCGAGCACCAGGTCGACGATGCGCTCCACCTCGGCCGGCGTGAGGATGGGGTCGGCCTTGCCCTTCCGGGCGTGGATGGCGCCCTGCAGGACGTCGATGGTGAGATCGATGTCGAGGTCGGCGCGCAGCTCGCCGCGCTCGATGCCGCGCTCGACGATGCGATGGACGAGCCGGCGTCGAGGCTGGACGATCTCGCGCTCCACGGCGTCGGCGAGCTCGGGCTCGTCGCCCATCTCGGCGTGCAGGCGCAACACGCACTGCGTCTGCTGGTCGGCCCGCTTCGTGTAGCCGCTGTCGACGAGGTAGGCGACGAGGTCGTCGCGGGTGCGGCCGGTGTCGCGGTCGGGCGGCGGTGGCTTGAGGCGTCGCAGCGCGCCGATGGCGAGGTCGAGCTTGCCCGGCCATCGCCGGTAGACGGCGGGGCGATGGACGCCGGCGCGCTGGGCGACGGCGGCGATGCTCAGGCCGGCGTAGCCCTCCTCGCCGAGCAGCTCGATGGCGGCGCCGAGGATGGCGTCGCTGAGCTCCTCGTCGAGGGGACGGCCGATCGTGCCGGTGGTCGTGGGCGCGGCGGTCATTCGGCCACCGCGGCCAGGGCGAGCTCGCTGGTGTCGACCTCGTCCTCGAGGGACAGCACGTACTGGTCGTCACGGGCGTAGGCGGGCAGGAAGGCGAGCGCCAGGGCCGCCGCGCCCAGCAGCACGAGCGCACCGACGAGCAGGCTGGCGTGCATGCCGTGCACGTAGGCGGCGCGTCCCGCGGCGGCCACGGCGCGGTTGCCCGTCCCGATGGCGCCCCCGACCGATGCACGGGCGGACGCCAGCGGGCCGGCGCCGAGGTGCACGTCGCGGATCTTCGACGTGAGCTGCGATCGATAGGCGCTGGCCAACAGGCTGCCGAGCACGGCGACGCCGAGGGCGCCACCGACCTGACGAGTGGTGTCGTTGACCGCGGAACCGACGCCGGCCTTCTCGCGGGGGAGCGAGCCCATGATCGAGTCGGTGGCCGGAACCATCGTGCAGACGATGCCCGCCGACATCACGACGAGACCGACGGCGATGTGCCAGTAGCTGGTGTGCTCGGTGCACGTGGCGAGGATCGTCAGCCCGATGGCGCCCACGGTGAGACCGCTCGCCACGAGGCGCTTCGAACCGAACCGCTCGTTGAGCCTCGGCGCGATGGTGGCCATCGACATCATCATCAGCGCCATCGGTGCCATGCGGATGCCGGCCCCGAGCGGGCTGTACCCGAGCACGAACTGCAGGTGCTGGCTCAGCACGAACAGCGAGCCGTTGATGGCGAAGAACGCGAGCGTGATCGAGAGGCTGGCGATCGTGAACCGCGGGTTCTCGAAGAACGTCACGTCGAGCATCGGCTCGGGCGTCGTGCGCTCCCACACGACGAACGCACCGAGGACGACCACGGCGCCGAGGACCGAGATGAGGATGTCGCGGTCGGCCCAGCCCTTCGTCGGCACCTCGATGATGGCGTAGAGCAGCAGCGAGAGACCGATGATCGAGGTGATCGAGCCGATGAGGTCGAGGCGCGGCGCGCTCGGGTCCTTGGAGTTCGGCACGAGGAAGCGGCCGGCGGCGAGCGCCACGATGACGACCGGCGCGTTCACGAGGAACACCGAGCCCCACCAGAAGTGCCGGAGCAGCGCGCCGCCGATGATCGGGCCGAGCGCGATGCCCATGCCCGAGATGGCGGCCCAGAAGCCGATCGCCTTGGCGCGCTCGCGCGGGTCGAGGAAGACGTTGGTGAGGATGGAGAGCGTCGCCGGCATGATCAGCGCGGCACCGACGCCCATGAGGCTGCGGAACGCGATCAACGTGGCGACGTTCGGTGCGAACGCGGCGGCGCCCGACCCGATGCCGAAGATCACGAGGCCGGTGGTGAGCGCGTGCTTGCGCCCGAAGCGGTCGCCGAGGCTGCCGGCCGTGAGCAGCGTGCCGGCGAACACGAGGATGAAGGAGTCGACGATCCACTGGAGGGAGGCCGTCGAGGCGTGGAGGTCGCGGACCAGCGTGGGCAGCGCCACGTTCAGCACCGTGTTGTCGATGCCGATGACGCTCAGGCTGATGCAGAGCACGATCAGCGTCCACCACCGCCGCGGGTCGCGCTGCTCGGTGGTCGGGTGGGGGTGTTCCGTCGTGAGAGCCATATCGGTACACGACTGTAGCGGTACACCTCTGTACCGCAACGTGACGTCCGTCTCACCGCCCACCCCCAGGGGGATGGGGCGGGTCAGCGGATGGTGAGCTGGCCTCCGTCGACGTTCCAGGCCTGGCCGCTGATCCAGGAGCCCTGGTCGCTGCACAGGAAGACGGCCATGGCGGCGATGTCGAGGCCGCTGCCGGCGCGCCCGAGCGGGATGTTGGCGTCGACGATCTGCTCGTACCTGCCGGCCTGCCGCATGTCATCGAGGCGGCTGGTGTCGATGATGCCGGGGCAGATCGCGTTGACGCGGATGTCGTCGCGCCCCAGCTCCTTGGCCATCGCCGAGGTCAGCGCGTGCACGCCCGACTTCGACGCCGCGTAGGCCGCGGTGTTGGCTGCCGCCAGCTTGCCGCCCACCGACGAGATGTTCACGATGCTGCCGCCCCGCCCGGCGTCGCGCATGGCGCGGGCGAACACCTGGCTCAGCGAGAACACCCCGTCGAGGTTGACGCCGAGCACGGTGCGCCACGCGTCCCACTCGAGATCGACGACCGGCACCCGATCGCCGGCACGCGCCGCGGCGGCGTTGTTCACGAGGATGTCGATGCGACCGAACGTGTCGAGCACGGTCGCGGCGAGCCGTTCGATGGAGGCCCGGTCGCCGAGGTCGGCCACCACGGGCAGCGCCTTGCGACCGAGCGCCTCGATCTCCTCGGCCACCGACTCGATGTCGCGCCAGCCTGCCGCCTTCTCCTCGTCGGTGAAGTTGCCACGGCCGGTGCCCGTGACGACGACGTCGCACCCGGCACGCGCCAGCTCGACCGCGATCGGGCGGCCGATGGAGCGCATCCGTCCCGCGCCGGTGACGACCGCGACCTTGCCGTCGAAGCCCGTCAGCTCGTAGCTCACCCGAGGTTGGACGGCGTGTCGACGGCCGTCACGCCACCATCAGCGACGACGGCCTGGCCGGTCACGAACGACGCGTCGGCCGAGAGCAGGAAGCGCACGACGCCGGCGATGTCCTCGGGCTCGCCCATGCGCCGCAGCACGGTCGACGCGGCGTACGCCTCCTTGCTGGCGCCCGTGGCGGCGAGCATCGGGGTGTCGATGTAGCCGGGGCAGACGGCGTTGGCCCGGATGCCCTTCGGCCCGAGCGCGTCGGCGAGCGATCGTGTCAAGCCGATGAGGCCGGACTTCGACGCGCAGTACGACGGGATGGCGCCGTGGCCGACGATGCCCTCGATCGACGCGATGCCCACGACAGCGGAGCCGGGGTTGGCGGCGATCAGGTCCGGGAGCAGCAGCTGCGTGATGCGTGCGTGGGCGGTGAGGTTGACGCTGAGGAGCTTGTCCCACCGCGCGAAGTCGATGACGCCGACGGGGGCGGGGTCGACCATGCCGGCCGAGTGCACGAGACCACCGATCGACGGCAGCGCCTCGCGCGTGGCCGCGACGGCGGCTTCGAGCGCCGCTTCGTCGGTGACGTCGACCTCGAGGCCGATGGCGGTCACGCCGAGCGAGCCGGCGACCTCCTTGGCGGCGCCGCCGTTGAGGTCCCAGATGGCGACTGGCCGACCGGCTTCGGCGAGGTACTCGGCGCAGGCCTTGCCGATGCCCGACGCGCCGCCGGTCACGACGACGCCGGTGGTGATGGGTTGCTTCATGCGGTCGACCCCCCGTCGATGATGTGCTCCATGCCGGTGATGAACGACGACGCGTCCGACGCGAGGAAGCACACCAGCTCGGCGACCTCCTCGGGCTCGCCGTGGCGGCCGAGCGGCAGCATCTTGTAGCGGGCGAGGCTGTCCTCGCCCTGCGGCATCATGTCGGTGCGGATCGGTCCCGGATGGATGGAGTTCACCCGAATGCCGTCGGGCCCGAACTCGACCGCAGCCGTCTTGCTCAGGCCCCGCAAGCCCCACTTGGTCGCGCCGTAGGCGCCGTGGCCGTAGTAGCCCTTGATGCCCGCGGTCGACGAGATGTTCACGATGGCGCCACCGCCGGCGGCGCGCATGGCCGGCAGCACCGCCTGCATGCCGAGGAACGGGCCGATGAGGTTGATCGCCAGGATGCGGTCGAAGAACTCGCGGGTCTCCTGCTCGATCGGCACGATGTGATGGATGGCCGCGTTGTTCACGAGCACGTTGAGCGTGCCGAACGCGTCGAGGGTGGCCTGCACGGCAGCCGCCCAGTCGGCCTCCTTCGACACGTCGAGGTGCCGATAGATCGCGGCGTCGCCCAAGTCGTTCGCCAGCTTCTCGCCAGGCTCGTCGAGCACGTCAGCGATGAGGACCTTGGCGCCCTCGGCGACGAACAGCCGGGCGTGGGCCTCGCCTTGGCCGCGCGACCCCCCGGTGATGATCGCGACCTTGCCGTCCAGGCGCATGTCCCCTCCTCGTGTCGGTCGTAGCTATTACGATTTGAAAGCCTTGGTCGTCACGAGCGTAGACGGTGCGGTGAGCAGCGCCGTCGCCGTGTCGACGAGGTTGACGATGAACTCCTCCTCGTCGAGCAGCACCTCGGCCTGGCCGTCGTCGATCAGCCGCGCCCGCTCGGCCACCTCGAACACGATGAACGACATGCCGGCGACGGCCCGCTCGCGCACGAGCCGGTCGGGCAGCCCGGGCAACGTCGCCCGGACGAGGTCGTGCTCGGCCCAGACCGCGGCGAGCGTGTAGTGCTCGGACCCCTCGGCGAGGATCCGGCGCATCGAGGCCTGCTGCATGAGGTGGAAGCCCACGCGCACGTAGTCGCGCGACGCCTCGTCGACGAGGTACGCGCATTGGCGCCGCACGATCGCCTCGACGAAGCGGCGCGGCTCGTGCTGCTTCGACACGAGGTCGGCGCGGATCGCCGCCATGGCTTCGGGGCTCGGTCGATGCCGTTCGACGAGCGCGTCGAGCAACTCGTCCTTGCCGCCGAAGTGGTACTGGATCGCCGACGCGTTGCGCTGCCCCGCGAAGGCGTGGATCTCGCGGATCGGGACGTCGAGCCCGTGACGCGCGAACAGGTGCTCCGCCGCCCGCAGCAACTTGTCGCGAGTCGCCAGCGCGTCGCGCGTCACGTGCTCATCCCAGCGCGCCCGACTCCCGGAGCGCGCCGATGCGCGCGTCGTCGTAGCCGAGGACGTCGCGCAGGATGTCCTCGGAGTGCTGGCCCGGCGTGGGTGCCTTCGTCGGCACGGGCAGCTCGCCATCGCCGACGAGCTTGATGGGCGTCGGCAGCATCTCGGCGCCGAGGCGGTCCTTCGGGATCCAGTTCATGCGGACCTGGAACTGCGGGTCCTCCTGCAACGTGGTCGGCGTGTTGACCGGGCCGATCGGCGTGTTCACGGTGTTGCCGAATTCGATCCACTCGGCAGCCGTCTTGGTGAGGAAGATGGTGCGCAGCTCGTCCTGCACCTCGATGTTGTTGCGGGCGTGGTCCGCGAACTTGGCGCCGGGGAACCGCTCGAAGAGGTCGACGCGGCCGACGCCTTCGCAGAAGTTCTTCCAGAACTCCTGCTCGGACGCCATGAAGAGGACGAAGCGCTCGTCCTTCGTCTCGTAGATCTGGTAGCGCACGCCTTCCTTCATGCCCGCGGTGGCGACGGGGCGACGCTCGTAGTTGTCGCTCTTGTTGCCCGTGACCTCGGACTGCGGGCGCTCGTAGGCCTTGTACGACTCGATCTCGTACCAGTCGAACGCCGCGGCGGCGTCGTTCTGGGCGATCTCGAAGTACGCGCCCTCGCCGGTGGCCCGGGCCTGGATGATGCCGGCGCACACGGCGAGCGCGCCGTACAGGGGGCCGGCGTTGATGCCG
>Ga0070671_100001265_pt1 | contig 18936 bp, 11 predicted proteins | sample KBSS73metaG_FD_65341 | JGI IMG/M metagenome (GOLD analysis project Ga0070671, IMG submission 65341) | Switchgrass rhizosphere microbial communities from Kellogg Biological Station, Michigan, USA - KBS S7-3 metaG | ecosystem: Host-associated > Plants > Roots > Rhizosphere > Soil ...
GTGAATCCGTTCGTCGCGAACACCTGCTTGTATCAACTGCTCTCGATTTGATTTCAACAGATCGACTAGCGCGTGTCCCTGACGTGTCGGTGTAAATAGTTCCGAGCCATTGGCGAACTTCGCCGTGAAGGCATCAATTACATCTTCACCGACTTCATAACAACATGGACCGGCCGATGCGCCAATCGCAACCCGCAAGTCTTCAGGACGAGCGTTGTATTCCGCCGCCAATCGCTTCACAGCGACGACACCAATACCCGCAAGAGTTCCGCGCCAACCTGCATGGACCGCGGCAAAGGCTCCGGTCTTCGAATCTCCAATCAACAGTGGAACGCAATCCGCTGTCTTGATGCCGGCAAGGACTCGGGCGGCATCGCTGACAATCGCATCGCAGTAGATTGTGTCGCCTCTTTCATTCTCTGCCGGTTTCGCTTCCGCAGCATTTTCAACGACGCGCACGTCTGCGCCATGAACTTGCCAACAACCGGCAAGGGCCCAGTCGCCGGGAAATAACTTGAGAAAGCGGCGACGATTCTCCAAAATGTTCTCCGCTTTGTCGTCATTAAATCCGGCCAAACTAAGCGCGTCCTTGGGCATGTCGCTGACGCCGCCCAAACGCGTGGAGAAGCCGTTAACAAAACCGTCTCGCTCAAGTGGTTCACAGATTAATGCGCGTACACCGTCAGTCTCGCGCCAGTAGAATCCCGCTTGAGCCAGTTCTTGATCACTCGTGATTGTTTCCATTGGAATAGACATTATCGAAGTCGCGCGAATTCGCGAAGTGCTCCTGCGGACGCCACGGTTTGCGGAACGGGTGTTCACCACTGCCGAACGTGCTTATTGCGATAGTCGTGGTGTTGTCGCAGCGCAACATTATGCCGCTCGTTTTGCTGCAAAAGAAGCAGCGTTGAAAGCTCTTCAGACAGGCTGGCGTGGCGGAATTGGTTGGCAGGACGTGGAAGTTTCGGCGCGAGAAAGTGGTGCGCCTTATTTAATTTTTACGGGCCAGGTACTGGAAGTATTTGAGAAGTTTGGCGCAACAGCAACACATCTTTCGATCTCACACACCACCGAACATGCAATCGCCCAAGTAGTCCTCGAACGTTAACGTACGTAAAAGCGCAGCGCGCGACTTCGCCTCAGTGCATGTCGTTTACAAGAGCGTGACGTCCTTGCGAGTCAACGTCAACTCTGGTTGAGCGATACAGTTTCAGTTCCATCGATATGGCAGCTTCTGGCTTCTTCACTGCTCTTGCGACTCGCGCCGTAGTCTCTTTCGATTCCACTTCACTCTCTTCAGCAAACGGACTACTCCTTGCCGGCACGTTGCCATGAAGATAACACTCCATATTCGGAGCACTTCGATCGGTCACCGCAATCAACTCGCGCACGGGACAAGATAAAGTCGACAACAAGCCTGTCGCCGAATCAATCTCGACGAACTTGATTCCTTCCGGACACTGAAAGTTTGCCTCGCCGAGATCCGGTCGAACGGCCAAAGCGTCATTCATAAACTCCACCCACGCTGGGAGCGCCGCCTCCGCGCCAGTCAAACCAAGCTGTTTGTTGTCGTCGAAACCGATCCAAACTGCACACACAAGGTTTGGTGAATAGCCTACAAACCAACCATCACGCGACGTGCCGGTTTTTCCAGCGACAGCAGAACCTCGGACAGCGCCCCGGGCTTTTCGCGCAGTCCCATGATCAATCACCGCCGACAGCATATTGGTAATCATGTAAGCGGTCGTAGGTTTTATGACTTGCGAATCTGAAGTAATGAGATGTGTCGCTGGTGGTTCTCCGACGCTGGTTATTACTCGCGCATCGACCCGCTTTCCATCGTTGACGAACGCTGCATATGCACTCGCCAACTGCAAGGGCGTGACTTCCTCTGTTCCGAGGGCAAGCGATGGATAACGTTCAGGCTTTGGTAATCCAAATCTCGTCGCTAAATTCGAAATTCGAGCTAAACCTGTTTGCAATGCAATATCGACAGTGACGACGTTGAGTGACTTCACGAGGCCCGTGCGTAACGTCACCTCATTCATTGAATAACCACCGCCATAATTTGCTGGTTTGTAGATTTGATTTCGATCGTAAACAAACTCGCGCGGAGCATCCATGAAAGTCTGCACTGGTGACATGCCGTCTTCCAAAGCAGCAGCGTAGACGAATGGCTTGAAGGTTGAACCAGGTTGGCGGCGAGCATCAGTTGCTCGATTCAATTGCGACTCTGCGTAACTTCGGCCGCCAACCATTGCCAAAATATTTCCGGTATGTGGATCGAGAGCAACGAGTGCTGCCTGGGGTCTTTGGGTTCGGCCTGAAAAACTGGAATCGAGCATGTCAAGCTGACGTTTCAGAGCTGTTTCAGCAGACTGCTGCAGTTCGAGATCGATCGTCGTGTAAATCCTTTGGTTAACTCCAGAGGTGTCAAAGTCGGATTCCGCTACACGATTTACATAGTCAACAAAGTAGGGCGCAAGCGAGTCGTCCAGGTTGTTGGATGGAGCAACCGTCATCCACTCTGCGGCGGCGGCCTCAGCTTCGTAGTCGGTAACAAAACCAGCGCGCACCATCGCCGCAAGGACGGTGTTGCGTCGGTCTCTTGCCGCATCTGAATGGCTCACTGGCGAGTAACGTGCTGGTCCCTGGATCATCCCAGCAATCGTTGCAGCTTCAGCGAGCGTCAAGTTCCGTAGTTCTTTGCCAAAGTAAACATTCGCCGCTTGCTTTACACCACGAACAGCTTGGGCTCCACGTTGACCGAGATAAATCTCATTACAATAAAGAGCAAGGATGTCTTCCTTCGACAAACGTCGCTCCAATGCGAAAGCCAACATCGCTTCTGCGTATTTGCGTTGCAGAGTTTTTTCCGGAGTGAGGTACGTGTTCTTTACGAGTTGTTGAGTAATAGTCGATCCGCCCTGGCCCATTCGCTCTTCACCTGCGTTACGAAAAACCGCACGCAGCAACCCGGCCGGATCGATGCCAGAATGCTCAAAGTATCGCCGGTCTTCGATGGAAAGAATTGCGTGGATTAATCTAGGCGGAATATCGGAATACGTAAGAGCTTCTCTCTTGGCACCTTTTGAGGATAGGTCATTGGAAAGAACCTCCGGCTCCAAAGTAAACGAGTCTATCGGAGTCCCGTCAGCTTTTAGTTCGCTTATCGCACCATCAGAAAATCCAAGGCTGAGTGTTCGCGGTTGTGCTTGGTTTGTTAGACTCGGATGGATGTCGATATGGTCCTTTGCAATCTCGACGCTGCCGCTCCAAACATTACTCGCCGCTGATTCAACGTAACCAGCGCGACGCAGCACGTTCAATAGTCTCTCTTGCGAAAGCTTTTCACCTACCTGTAGAACTCGCGGTGCGGCATAGAGTCCTGGCCTACTTGTTAGATATCCGCTTGCAAGACGGGCATCAATTATCCCCGAATAAAACCTGTAAGATCTCAACACGCTCGCCCCGCCCAGCAAGAGACTAATCACACACAGGCTAACGAGCGATTTTGCGATCAGATTTTTCGGTTTGACTGTGGTGTGTCGAACTCGATTTTTTAAGACGCTAGAAAACGGGGGGAAAGAGAGCGTTCGTGAATCAGGAACTGAGGTAATTTCGATGGGCATCTTAACTGAGCAGACTCCGCTGCCATCAGACTCTTCGTCTGAACGCGAGGAAGCCTCAGCTACCTGCCGCTTCCCCAACCCTTACAGTGCATCCCAATATCGTGTGATTGTTATATATGACGAATGGTGAGGAGTTTCAAGAAAGCGGTCTTTCATCGGTGTGTTTGGTAGCTCAGCCCGGCAAGATCAGTGATTGTTTCGCAACTTTCTTTTTGCGCCGCAACTGGTACCACTTTGGCTGCGCAGCAAGAGCGGCTTCGATCATGGCGAGAATTTCCGGTGCGCTCTCCATTCCTGCCTCGTAACCGGCTTTAATCAACTCATCCGCGCGTCCCATTTCGTCCCAGCGAATGTGTCCGACCTTTGGTTTGATTACAAAATCTGCCGAAGCAAGTTGGTAGCGTGTTGCGGTTCTCTGGACCACAAGCATCGATTGCAAAACTACACTGATAATCGAATTTGAAGATCCCAGGAACGTTGCACCCTCAAAATTCACATCAACGGCAATCACTAAATCCGCACCCAGGGAACGAGCAACATTGCACGGCACAACTGCGACCAGCCCACCGTCAACAAGCTGACGACCGTCAGAATCTATTACCGGCACATACCAACCCGGAATCGCGCAACTCGCTCGGATAGCAAAAGCGACGTCGCCTTTATCTCGCATGACTACCGCCGCCCCCGTCTTCAGATCCGTAGCCACTGCTGCAAATGGAATCGGCAGATCTTCAAAACGACACGTCGGCAAACGTTCGCGCACAAACTGTTCAAGGCGCTCATTACTTTGGAAACCTAATCGAGACATGGTAACGCGACCGATATCTCGCCAGCGCAATCCTCTGCCCAGGGCCTCGATCTCATCTATCGACATTCCCGAAGCAAGCGCGCCGCCCACGAGCGATCCGGCTGATGTTCCAGCTACAAAGTCGATGGGAATCTTATTTTCAATGAGTGCGCGCAACACACCAACGTGCGCAATACCTCGAGCTGCGCCACCTGAAAGTGCGAGGGCGATGGAAGGACGGGAAGACATGCTAAAGAAGCGATTAAAGGGCCAACCTGTTGATTGTGCTTAGTAGATGCTCCTAAACTCGCGCAACGAGACTCACAAGATTTCGAACCACTCCATCAACACGAACAAACCATTATCTACCTAAACTCAAACTCCCTTTGGACCACTTAGATCGGAGTCAACATTACTATTTCCGCACGCTCTCGTGCGGTATCCAGGAATGCATCCGTATCCGATTCAATCTTCGACTCGATCAGAGTTTTCTCGATCTCATTCTTAGATTCGTCCAGTGTCGGTACCACTCGACCGGGCGAACGAGCACGAAGCCGTGGGACATAAACATCGCGGTAGTAATCAGCAATTTCTTTCGGACTTATAACCACAAAACTGCGGAACCTAAAGTCGAGATACTTCTCCATCTTGAGACGCTGCTCAACGATTTCATCGAGCTTCTCGCTTGTGAGTCCGACTCGTTGCAATCGCTGTTGAAACTCTCCAATCGATGAGAAGTTGCGGGCCAACTCATCGCGCGCGTCACTTATTTCTTTTGGCGTTGGAGCAATCGTCGGCAGTTTCTCCGCCTCCTGCAGAATTAATCGCTGATCGATCAGCAAACGCAAAGCACGATTTAGCCCTTCTGAAGTCGGATTATCGATGGGCGTATTGGGTTGCAGTGCTAATTGCCAAACAAGGTCTGAATAGGTGATTAGCTCTGTTTTGACACCGGCATTCACCGTTGCCACCATCTTATCTACCACTTGCTGCGCCGGACACACGCGCGCGCTGAAGAGCAAACCGAAACAAATTGGCATTACTAGTATCGATTTGACCAGACCGTGATTGAATCGATGTAGAAAGTTCTCGTTCATTCTTAGAATGTCTGCGTAATTCTAAAATGCAAATGCGCCTGGTGCAGTCGGTAGATTGCCGGAGTTCCGTCGAACAATACTCCTCCTGGTCCACGCTGCGGAATTAGAAACGACGGAGCATTCAATAGGAAACCATAGTCCACGGCTAACGCACCGCCTAACGGGGTTTGAATGCGAAAACCAAGACCTACCGTGTGCGTCCAATGTGTTTTCAAGTTAGCAGCAGCAATCGCGGCCAAAATGTCGCCCGGAGGAACTGGATCCGGATCCGACTTATGAAACAGGTCGCCTACTCGCCTGAACACATTGCCTCCGTCGTAGAACGGAACTGCCTGGAGCGTCCTCGTCACCGGCACTCTTGCTTCAAGGTTTAGTACGGCTAAGGCATTACCACCTACAGGCACTGTAAACGGATTGAGAAAAACGATGTTCTTGTCTCGATCTCGATACGGCCCGAGGGGAATGACGACTTCTCGGGGGCCCGCCTCTTCGAAACCAAAACCGCGCAGCGTCGTCGCACCACCAGAGAAGAATCGTTCACTGATCGGCAAACTGCGATCGATCTCGTCAATGGTTCCATTGTCATCGCGATCTCTAGGGCTGATAACATTCGCCAGACCGAGGGTGAAATTCCCTGCAAACACCGTATCGCGCAACGCACTCATCTTGTAATAGCGACGATAGGATAATTGGAAACGGTTGAATGAAATGTTGCCGCCAAGTTGTCGTAAAGCTAGCGTGTAATCGAGACTCAGAAAATCCCCACGTGTTGCGTCAATTTGGTTATAGCGGCAAATTTCACCGGGCTCACCCGTCTGTTCATCATCAGTGGCCGCGCGACGCAGGTTCAGGAGTCCACGTTCACAACGTTCCCTGGTATCGCGGACTAAAGATCCGCCAAATCGTGAGAGCCGCACTTTTCGATCAGGCTGAAGAATCGGTTTGACAACCAAACTCTCCAAATTGAAGAGGCGCACATCTTCATAGCTGTAACGACCAAACACAATCGTTCGCGATTTTTGATCGAGTACACGTTGAGTCTCGATCGTCGCGGTAAAGCGGTTGATGGTAGGTTCGCTAACAGGCTCACCCAAGATATTGATCGGATTTCCGTTTTCGTCGAGTCGCTGGACGATGCCTTGTGTGCCGCGATCAATTGCCGACCGGAAAAACCTTGTGATGGTCGAATCCCGTTGATATTCGATCGACACGGCGAGCGGAGCGAATTGATTCTTGTGGTAGCGAGCAAATCTCGGATCCAGGTATTCGAAGCGCACCAATTGTTGTCGTTGACTTCCTCGAATGCGCATCGCGCCTTGCCGCAAGTGATCGAATAGATTCACGTTGCTGATTTCAAAAAGACCGAGAGGACCGGCGTCAGTTGAATAGCCACCGCCGTAGTCCATCACTCGCGGCTTCTTTTCTTCGACATCAATAATCACATCCCGACGTTTGTAGCCAGCTGCGGTATCTCCGGCCTGTTCGGTGTGAATAACGACCTGACGATAAGCGTCAGTCAGGTAGAGCTCGCGTTCCGCATCAGACAAACGATCGGCTCGCAACACGTCACCTGGCGCGATCGGAATTGCGCGCAGAATTGCACGGCGTTTCGTGTCCTGCGTACCGGCGCTACCGGTTACGCCGTTGATGACGATCTGGTTAATGAATACTTTGTCGCCTTCTTCCGCAATGGTGTAGACGAGCCGAACTTGTTCGTCATTGTTTTTCTTCGGCAGTTCGACTATCGAAAATTCCATGCGCGCATTGACGTAACCAGCACGCGCATAAAGTGCGGACACACGATCAGCATCGGCTCTCGCCTGTGAACGCGAATATGGAGAACCAATCACGGTGCGCAACTCATCACGAATTGTCTTGTCCGTGTAAATCTTGTTACCGCGAACTTCGACTCCCGCAATTCGAGTTAACGGACCTTCGTTCACTTGAAAAGTTATGATGAGGTCTTCACCGTTTATCGAAACACCCTGTAGAACTTCAACATCAGCTTTTCTGTAACCGAGGTCACGCATGAACGCCCGTACAGTTCTTTTGTCCTGCTCGAGTAATGCCAAACTCGTGTAGCCGCGCCCGTATCCGAGAAATGGAATCAAACCGATAGCATTCGCCTTTTGAGTCTTCAGTTCTGCTTCGACGTCTGCAAATGAAAGTTTGTTCGTCCCGCTGATTCGAATATCCGTTAAACGAAAGCGCCGACCCTGGGTAACGTCGTAGACAATTTCGACGTTGTGATCAGTCAAAGCGGGCGGATTTAAATTCTCACACGTTTCTTCGGTTCCATTTGCACCAAGTTCAGCAGGCGGATTTGCAACAGTGCAAATCGCTGTTACGTCAGCAAAGAAATAACCCTGCTCCTGTAATTTATTTCGAACGCGTCGTCCTCCTTCGACAATCGCCGAGTAGTCGATATCCCCTTCTCGTTTTATCGGCAGCAGTTCCTTTTGAGTCTTCTCGTTCATCTCAAAATTCTTGATAACGACGGCTACTTTCGGGCCCTTGGCACCCGTGAGTTCAATTGAAACCAGGTTTTTATCCGAGTCGCGAGTAACTTTCGGATCTTCGAGAATAGGAGCGAGGAAACCTGCACCGATGATGGCGTCGCGAATGCGCGCAGTATCCAGACCAAGTGCATCCCGTGTGAACGGTGCCCCAGGTTGAAGCGACAAGCTGTTCTTAACGGATGCCGCGTCAAATCCGACAATGTTTATGGAGAAGGTAGAAACCTTGGCTTGCTCGCCGGGTGTGATCTTGTACGTTACGGTGGCGCGAACGCCATTGGGTGCAATTTGCTCGACTGGCTCAACGGTGGCGTTGAAATAACCGCGGTCTCGCAAGTAGATCTGGATTTCATCTGCGTTGCGAGCGATAACCTGTTTCGACAACCGGGTTCCGGGCTGTGCGAAGTTTAGGCGGGCTCTAAGTTCATCAGTTGAGATTGGGGAACCAATAACCGGTCCCAATTCCAGTCGAACGTCTCCAATCAACACCTGCCGCTCGACTACGAATTTCAAACGAATCGGACTTGTCTTATTAGTGCCTTGCTCAACAACTTCAACTCGTGCATTTGCAACTCTGCCTGAATCAAAAAGAGCTTGAAGCGACTCTCGAACGCGAACAACGGAAAGCTCAGTCCCGGCTGCAACTTTTAATAATGAGAGGAATTCGGCCTGGCTGGCGGAATCGGCTGGAGAGTTTTCGAATGACAGATCGACTGCAACAATCAGCCGGCCTTCGTAGTCTTCGAGACGCGCATTCGATGTCGGTTCGGCGATACCGGTCGCAAAAGAGCAACATAGCAGCAGAAATAAAAGTGTTGACTTGGCAAGTCGCTCACCGACCCTGCTCAAGGTCATTTCAAACGTCACATCTTGCATTCTGCTTTTCGCTTCCAGTACCAACACCAACAGTTCCCTGCCCCTTGATCAAAATCGCTTTCTAAATCTAATCTCAAAACTGAAGTTATTTGTGCGCGCACTCAGTTTTTGCGTCGTCGCTTGTTCGTATTCCGCGATAAATGAAAGACGATCTGAAACGCGGTACTCAAACGTCAGAATTTGATTTGGATCCGAAGTCACATTAGTGGAGTAAGTAACCGTCATCTCCTTGCTGATGCGACGTCCGAGAGTCAGGCGTGCAGCAGGAGTAGAACCGCTACGCCCGCCAATTACTGGACTGATTTCAAATCGAGTGAGCCCAAACAATTTGCTGGTTGCGCGTTGCGCGGGAGCGTTGATGAGCGCATCGGTTAACAAACTCGTCGCCGCTCCCACTCCTGATTCCGAAAGAATAGAAGCGCTCGAGTCGTCGGAACTAAGTTGGCCAGTAGTAATGAGCGAAACTACGTCTGCCTGCGGCAGTGCGGGTTCAGATCGAACGATGGCCTGCGGCTGCGACAGTGGACCAGTAAGACTAATGATTATCCGGTAACCCTTAATCTGCGACTCGCCCTGGATGTTCACGACTGGATCGGCATTTCTGCTTGGAGGCAGATCGACTAAAGCCCTGGTTACGTCGTAGCGATCATTTCGGAAGTTGAGCGTTCCGTTCGTTGAAGTGATTCGCCCCGAGATTGTCGGATCGTTTACCGGCCCATCCAGTTGAAGCGAAACGGAGCCGGTAAGATCAGCGAGATTATTGTGTACAACGAGCGCATTTCGACCTTCAACACGGAGGGCACCGAAAACTGCGGTGCGAGTTAATTCAATCTCGGCGCCTTCTTCTATTGATTCAGCCCGAGTGGAATTGATCAGGTCTGCTAGTTCTATGTCTTGCGTGTATTCAGTGCGACGAAGATTGACCAGGCCGCTGATCAACTGCTCACGCGAAGAGCCTTTGATCTCGACATCTGCATCGAGCGTAGAACGAAAGTCCTGAGGGAATGGAACTGTGACGCTAGTCGCTTGAAGATTGATTCTGAAACCGGAGACCGTGAGCCCTTCCAACAACGCACCGCCTGTCGCCGTCACTCGACCGCCACCGAGTGTTCCAGTCAAAGAATCAATTTGTGCCTGGTTTGAAGTGAATCGGACTACGCTATTCAGATTGCTCACAGTCCACCGCTCATTGCCAAGGAGAGCCGACACTGAAGCACCGCTCATTGACGCTGTTCCAACGAGTCGCGGGGCTTCGAATGTGCCAGTCACACGAATGGCAACTTCAGCATTTCCCGTAGAAAAGAAATCGGGTGAAAGGCCGTCCAGGACTCGCAGGTTCAGACTACCGTTGATGTTTAGATTTTGGGTTCCACTAGTTGCCGTGGCGAGAGTTCCATCTAAAGTTATGTTCGTGCCGGGACCGGTAAATCTCGCGCCTTCAAATACGACTTCACCCGGTGAAAACTTCAGGACTAGCGGAGATGCGGCGGTGAGCTGAACATCCTCGACTCGGAAACTGAGCTCTGAAAAAGTTGCCGCGCCAGTTAGCCCCGCGATCGAGAAATAACCATCCTCATCAAGTAAGTCGCCGCTCGCCTTAATAGTTCCATTCGCGCGACCTGACACTCGAACACTGTTGTTGGGTATTAAAATACTAAACAGATTAGTCAGATCGGCATCCGTGAGTGTCGTTTCGATCGTGGCCGGCAATCGCTCTCCGGCAAGATTAATTTGTGCGGCAACGATTTGAGGTTGACCGAGAATTCCGCTCGTTAGAGTAATGTTCAGTTGCTTGTTTTCAGTCTTGCCTACTAGCGCAACGGTGCCAGCTGCTCGCCCGTTAATCGTGACGTCTCGACCTTGTCCGTCAAAATTTATTTGATACGACGAGAAGTCTGACTTTGAAAGATTGCCCACCACGTGAGCATTGAAATCTGCGGTCCCCGTAACTGTTGGAAGTCCAGGTTTACCTGTCAGGGCAGTCAGTCGTGATAGTTGGACGCCTTCGGCTTTACCCTGAAAATCAAATGCTCTAGTTGACGTGTTGAAATTTCCACTGGCAACTATTCGCCCAGCAGCGAGATGAACATCAACCGTTTCAACTTTCACGTCCGACCCGCTGAAAGTCGCTTTCGCAGTCATGCTTTCAAGTTGCTCACCGGCTAGTTTGCCTGGACCCAGCCGCAAATCCGCGCTGCCACTCATCGCGTTCGGAATACCTGAAATTTTGATAACTCCGGAGACATCCGCTTGTGTTTCAAAAGAAGAGACTGCGCTGGCGGCGTTGCCGTTTGTCTTATCGCCACCTGGTAAACTCGAAAGCAGTTTCGAAAGTGTTCCGGCGTTTGCTCGATCCAACGTGGCTTCTAAAGATGTGTTGTTTTCACCAATGCGCGGTTTGACTAGCGAAAACTGAGCGCCACCACCATCGGGTTCCCTTAGCTGACCATTCGTAACGCGCAACTCGGTAGCGTTCATCGCAACTGTCGCTGACAAAGAACCAAGCTCAGTACCATCGACTAAAAGTGAACCCAAGGAGAACGATCCGTTCACATCAGGATCGCTCAACCTGCCTCGAATGTTGCCGTTGAAGGCAAGTTGACCTCCAAGAGAGATCCCATACGTGCGCATTTGTTCCTCAACCTCAGGAAGCAAACCCGATGAAATCAATACCGTTTGCAGTTCTGAGGAATCAGTTGAGTTGAGCGCTACCTGTAGATTGGAATCGTTTTCGAAAGAAAACTGCCCTGTTGCTTTTAGCGTTGTCGCCGGTGTTTGAAGATTGACCTGTTGAATATTGAATGAACCGCGGTCAGCACGAACTGCCAGGTCGCCAGTGATCGGAATGCGGTCAGCGCTGGTGTCGCCAGTTTCAGCTCGCAACTGAGTGGTCAACGTACCCGACGCGAGTTTGTAATCCACGCCCGGAAAAGTTAGATCGACGTTGCCAGTTGCGCGGCCCGTTAATGGAACCGGGCTTCCAGCAATTGCGGTAAGTGGTCCAGCAATGTCCAACCCATTGAAGTTCGCCGCTATGTGAGAGGAACCTTTTTGGGAAAGTGAAATTTTAGCGTTCCCGGTTGCACGTCCTTTGAAGATATCGGCAGTGAAGTCATTGAGCTGAAGTTCGCTGCTTGTCGCAACCACCTTAGCGGTCGCCTGGCCCATATTCATGCGACCCATGACGCCGCCGCCAATACTCAGATCAGCGGTCGCTCGATAACTCCCCGATGGTTCAATGACGAATACCGGTTTGGCTAACTTAACTTTCTCCGCCTGGCCGTCGGCGTACTTAACATTTCCAACGTCAATATCGGACGTCGAACCTTCCATCCGTCGATTACGAACAGACAATTTCACGCCTGCAATGTTTAGCGCACCTATTTCAGCGCCTGCTGCTGACGTGGCGCCTACCTGTACATTTTTAACAACAACACTCGTCACTCCACTCCGGTCTTCAATATTGACGTTGTTAGCAGTAACTCCCTTTACGTTTGCCCCAGACGCGGTGATGCTGCCCGCCTTGACGCTGTCAATGCTCGCATTCGTCACATCGTTTTGACTGCGAACTTTCAAGCCAGATGCCGCAATTCCATTGACCTTTGCACCTGATGCAGCCAGTCCGTTCGCGTTGAACTGGCTTGCCGATGCTGTGAGCAGTCCTTCGTTCATTTCCGCGCGCGCATCACGAAGAATTAAACCCGTCATCGTCGTGCCGTAACTCTTCTCCGCAATTGCACGAAGTTCACCAACCCATTTGAAGTTGGTGCCTGTGCCCATCACATTGCCCGCGAGTTGCAGCGCATCGATCTCAAAATCGCCGGTTGAGAGTAGATCCGCGACAGCCTTCGCGTTTATTTCATAAGTCCTGGCATTGACCGATCCATTCGTTGTCACGTTTAGACCTTGAAGACGAACTCCGTCTGCTGCCAAGGCGTCTGAAGTGATCCCGCCTTGAACAGTGAAGTGATCGCCCTCGCCGGTAACGGTGCCTGAGAAATTACCGGTGCCGCGCAATGCGGTGGCTGTCTGAAAAGTGTCAGAGACCTGGGTCAGATCAACAGATGAGGTGATGTTCATCTGATAGTGCAAGGCGCGCCAATCGTCCATGGTGCCCTGGAGATGCGCCTCCGCGACTGGAGACTTTAGAGTTAAATCCTGAATTTCCGCGCGAGTCTGATTGATGCGAGCTCGAGCGCTGAGATCGATACTGTTGATGGGACGTCCGTCGTAAGTGAATGTAGAGTCCGTCATACTGAACGTCACCGCATTCATTCGACTCTCAACCGGAGCATTTGGATCATCGGGCTGAATCGTCGCCTGCAAGTTGCGCGCTTCACCGGATATCTCGTGCTTCAGATCTCCGTAGTGGACCACACCGTTTTTAATATCGATGTGAGCTGTGGAATAGGCGAATAAAATTCTGGCGTTTGGTTCAGGAGGCGGGATGTGAATGTTACGGAAATTGGAGCGGCCTTGTTCGTCAAACTTTACCCAAGCTTCAAAACCTTCCACTTTCAAATCTTCAAGATTGATGTTCCGTTGCAAGTTCAAAGCATAGAGGTCAGTAATTCTGATTTTCGCAGTGAGTCGATCAATCTTGCCAAGCTGCTCTCCGGTGGCCGGATCGTAAAGCTCAACGCCCGACATCTCGACGGTTCGTGGAGGTAGCGAGGAGTGAAAATCTTTAATCGTTGCTCGAATGCCGTAGTTCGCGAATGTGTTTGTGATCTGTCCGGCGACATAACGATCGATAAAGCCGAATCGATAAGCGATCAGCGAGATGATTATCAGCGCAATAATTCCCACACCAATGACGAGGCCCGCCACAAAAGCGTGGCGGCGTGAGAAGTACCGCCAACGCCTTCGAAGCGTGGGCTTATTGGGCTCAGGAGGCCGTTCTTGACGGTCTCCGCCGGAAGTGTCAGCGTCGTCTACACTCATAACCAGTGATCGTCGAGCGACTCAAGGGAAATCTGAATTCTAGAGGGAGAGACCGAAAGTTGAAAGAGCCCTTTGCCGTGCTTCGGGAGGTCACGCAGCAACTTATGGTCCAAATCACGCTTTAGACTGCTTAGTCTGGGTCATTCGCTTTCTTCGTGCGATTCTCACTTCAGTCAGCGACAGCTAAAGCACATCGGACAAGCAAATTTAACGGGTGTCGGATGGTCGGGCAGTCAGCTTCGTTGCTCAGTGTTGTCAGGCATCTGTTGGTCATTAAGAGACGCCGGTTCACCCAGGGGTACATTGTCAACAACAGAGAGTTCAAAACCTTCCAGCGCTGCTACTTTTGGGGGATGATTCGAAAGTAAAAGGATTTGTCGTATGCCTAAGTCGTGAAGAATCTGCGCTCCCACGCCATAGTCACGATCAACTCCATATCCTGTTTCTAAACTTGCCTCACGTTTGTTTAGTCCACTTTCCTGCATGCGCGCGTAAGTGCGCAACTGATTTACCAAATCCAAACTGTGTTCACGTTGGCGTAAATATAAAACAACACCGCGCCCGTCGGCCGCGATCTTTTCGAGAGCCGTGTGTAATTGAAAGCCGGTATCGTCGATCAAAGAGCCAAACATGTCACAGGTTACATTCTCGGTATGCACGCGAACCAGCACCGGAGTATTGCCGCTTACATTACCCATGACCATCGCCAAATGAACGTCGCCGTTCATTATATTTTCATAAGCAATCGCGCGAAACCGTCCATACACAGTCGGCAAATCCGTTTCGACAACCCGCTTGATTAATGTCTCCTTAGAGATTCGGTATCTGACGAGATCTGCAACACTGATCATCTTCAGGTTGTGTTGTTCAGCAAAAAGTTTGAGCTCAGACAAACGTGCCATCGTGCCGTCTTCGTTCATGATCTCGCAGATCACTCCGGCGGGGTAAAGTCCGGCAATGCGCGCCATGTCAACGCTCGCTTCGGTTTGACCGGGACGAACTAGAACGCCGCCATTCTTTGCGCGCAGCGGAAATATGTGACCCGGACGGGCTAGATCTTGCGGACGCGATTTCGGATCAACTGCAACGAGAATAGTTGTCGCACGATCGGCGGCTGAGATTCCGGTTGTGATTCCGAGTCTCGCATCAATTGAGACTGTGAAAGCAGTGCCAAGAAAGGAAGTGTTGTCGGCGACTTGGGTCGTCAGGTGAAGCTCGTCGCAACGCTCTTCAGTAAGTGGCAAACAGATGAGTCCGCGAGCGTGGCGCGCCATGAAGTTGATGATCTCGGGCGTCGTCTTTTCAGCGGCGCAAACCAGGTCGCCTTCGTTTTCACGATCTTCATCATCAACAATAATGATCATTTTGCCGTCACGAATATCAGCAACGGCATCTTCTATAGTTGCTAGAGCCACGAAAGCGTCCTAAATCCGGCACTTGAAGAGCTTGGAAGGTATGTTAACCGAAAGGTGAGTATTGATAAACCCGTGGAAGAATTGGGGATCTATGGATTGCTAAATATCGGATCGGTATTCCAACAGTCGCTCTACATACTTTCCGATGACATCAACTTCCAGATTTACTCCGTCGCCGGGTTTCAGTTGCGACAGGTTAGTGACTTCCCAAGTCTTGGGAATTATTGCGACCTCAAAATAGGTTGGCGTAAGACCAGCGATCGTCAGACTGATGCCTTCAACTGCCACGGAACCTTTGAAAACCAGATAGCGAGCAATCTGGGGCGGGAAGCCAAACTGAACTGTCCAGGATTCTCCGTGATCTTCAACTCGTAGCAACTCGCCTCTCGCATCAACATGACCTTGAACGATGTGACCGCCGAGACGCGTAGCAGGAGTAACCGAGCGTTCGAGATTCACAAGAGTGGAGGGTTTTAAACTACCCAACGTCGAGCGCAACAATGTTTCCTTTGATACGTCAGCAGCAAAAGAGTCCGACTGCAAATTAATCGCGGTCAGACACACGCCGTTCACAGCAATCGAGTCACCGTGTTTGGTCCCCTCAACGGCAGTGGAAGCTTCGATGACGATGCGAGCGTTTTCACCTCGCCGTTCGATGCTTCGTACTTTGCCGAGTTCTTCAATGATGCCAGTGAACATGAGAAGTCGATGTTTTGTTTACGTGTTTCTATTTGAGAACAATTACAAAAAGCATGATGAGCAAACCAAGAACTGCGGGTGCGATCGCAAATGCAAGCATCCAAAAACTCTCGCGTTTAAACGAAAAATCAAGATGTTTCATCGGTCGCTATTCTTTCCGGAGCGCGATCATCGTCGCTGGCCGCGACAGATTTACTCTGTTCACAACTTTCAAACCCAGTACTACTTTTCTCTATCGCACTCATCATCTCCAGGAAAACTTCGTCAATCGATTTACGGGTCGAGTCGATAACAATCGCGTCATCTGCAATCTTGAGTGGAGAATCAACGCGGGTCATGTCTCGCCTGTCTCGCTCCGCCATATCAGCCAACGTCTCAGTCAGCGTAGTTTGTGAACTCTTTCCTTGATCTTCCAGAAAGCGACGCTCAGCTCGCGCAGACGGATCAGCCGTCAAAAAGAACTTGTAATCAGCATCGGGAAACACGACGGTCGTGATATCGCGTCCATTGAGAACTGCGCCCCGTCGACCCAACTCGCGTTGCCGAGTCACCATCGCTCGCCGAACACCGGGAATTGCGGAAACGATCGACGACATTTCCGTCACGCTCTCGGTGCGAATAAGTTCCGACACGTCACGGAAGCCAATCAGAGTTTTCAGAGAATCAGGGTCACCTTCGAGGTTGATTTCCAGACTCTCCGACAGCTGAACGATCGCCTCGTGATTTTGAGGATCGAGTTGGCGCTCCATCGCAGCAAGCGCAACCGCACGATACATTGACCCAGTATCGATGTAGAGCAGCTTGAGCGCGCGTGACAACATTCTGCCCAGTGTTGATTTGCCTGAGCCGGATGGTCCGTCGATGGCGATGATTAGTGGGGAAGACATTGGGTCTCGGGTCTTGGAGCGTCTTAGGACTTTGGCCGTTCTTCGTTACTCGTCTATTGAATCGTAGTAAAGCGTCCCGAGATCACAGCCCGCTCCGCCTAAACAAACCTCGAAAATACCTCGTTCGACATCAATGCTCCGGCGCGGGTTAGCCTTAAAATGTCTCCATCAAACTTGATCAGTCCTGCCTCTTGAAACCGATCGAGGTCTTGTCGATACTCGTTCAAAATGTCGACTCCAAATAGCTGTTGATAGTCTTTCGTATTTACTCCGCGCATCATTCGCATTCCTAGGAAAACCGCTTCTGCACGCAACTCATCCCGAGTTAACTCGTGCAACTCGACCACCGGCGTTTTCCTATTCTCGACAGCCGCGACATATGTCGCCACGTCTCGCTCATTGGACCAGCGAGTTTCGGAACCGTCGTAGGAATGCGCCGAACAACCAAACCCATAGTACGCTGCACCTGTCCAGTATTTTGTATTGTGTTGAGACTCGAACGTCGGGAGGCACAGATTAGAGATTTCATAGTGCTCGTATCCAGCAACTTCAGCTCTCGCTAACATCCATTCATACATCTCGGCCGCTAAATCATCGTCCGGTTTTGGCTGAAGGCCACGTTCGATATGCTGCGCTAGAGGAGTCCCGGAATGAACTTCAAGCAGGTAGAACGATAGGTGCTCAGGTCTCAGTGCGAGCGATCGCTCGACGTTCTCTTTCCAGCCTGACATTGATTGTCCCGGCAAGCCAGCAATCAAATCGAAACTAACATTGTCAAAACCAGCTTCACGCAGCGCATGAAAAGTCTTAACTGTATCGGTCGAGGTGTGCGCTCGGCCAAGCCGCGCGAGTTCGCGATCGTCAAAAGTCTGCGCACCGAAACTCGCTCGATTGATGCCGGCGCTGCGAAATTCATTGAGTACCGACGTCGTCACACTTCCTGGATTTATCTCCAGCGTAATCTCAGCCGTCGCACTAACCTCAAAACTCTCACGCACTGTTGAAAGTATTCGAGCAATCTGTTTTGGCGAAAGGATCGATGGCGTACCTCCGCCAAAGTAAACAGTATCGACCGCCGACATTTCTTTGCCCGAACGCGTAGCACTTATGTCGTACACGAGTGCATCAACATAACGCGCGGCCATTTCCTTTTCATAAATCCCCGTCGCGAAATCGCAATACGAACAACGTGATTTACAAAATGGAATATGGATGTAGATGCCGGCTGAAGTCATGAAGTGATCGAATGATACATGTGACGACGAAGAGCTGCCTAACGGATTGAAACCACTGGCCGCTCGTTAGGCGTTGCACAGTTTTCGCATGTACGGTTTCGTTCGAGCTGTATTATTTTCAACAAAAATGAAGGCCGTAGATCAGCTGAAATTCGCCGCGAAATTTTACGATGCGGTTGGCACGCGTGTTGAATAAAGTCTACTCACAAACTAAGTGACCGTTACGGGTGCCCGTAACTCCCGGAACGCGTCGTTAATCTTCGAACAAGGGGAGGTTATTTACATGGCAAACGACAGAATGAACAAAGATGATCAGAGGAATATGGGTGGCCAGGGTCAAGGTCAAGGAAGTAAAGAAGGTGGCCGCCAAACGCCGGGTCGGAACCCGCAAGATGATCAGTCAACCGGTCAACGTTCTGGTTCGGGTTCCGGATCTCGGTCTGGTTCTAGTTCCAGCGCAGGCAGTGAATCCTGGCTTGACGAGGACAACGACGAAGGACAGAGCGGCCAGATGGGCAACCAGGGTGGCAAAATGGGCAACCAGGGCGGCCAGAGACGATAAAAAACTTTCTTCTTCTTTCTGCTTTCCAGCACGATGGTGATCACTCGATCATCATCGTGCTTTTTTCTCTGTGAGCTCCGTGCCTCTGCCTTCTTAGAAACTCTCTGTTTAGAAACCCTCTGCGTTTGCTCAGCGCTCTCTGCGTCTCGGGGTTAAAAATGAGCCGAAATCCATGACCGCCGAGACGCAGAGAGCGCTGAGTAAACGCAGAGAAAAGTTTCACTTTGTTATTTGCTTATCGAAGACAAGCAAAGCAGCTCGGTGGTAAACATCGCGCGAGTCAACG
>Ga0070671_100001267_pt1 | contig 18928 bp, 17 predicted proteins | sample KBSS73metaG_FD_65341 | JGI IMG/M metagenome (GOLD analysis project Ga0070671, IMG submission 65341) | Switchgrass rhizosphere microbial communities from Kellogg Biological Station, Michigan, USA - KBS S7-3 metaG | ecosystem: Host-associated > Plants > Roots > Rhizosphere > Soil ...
CTCCTTCGATGACAGTGCCGGCTTCGACGCGACGGCTGCCGGCAGCGCGAATGTCGGGAGCGCCTTGCCTTCCAGTTTCGACGAGACGTTTGTGTCGACGGGAGTCGCAAGGCGCCAAACCAGCGCGACGATCATCAATAGCAGAACCGCCAGGGGTGCGAAGCGAACGGCACGAGTCATGCGTAGCGCTCCCGTCGCCAATCCTGCGGCCGTCGGCGGCGCCACACTCTTCCAAGCAGCGCCAGCGCACCGCCGAAGGCTATCAACGCGCCGCCTGCCCAGATCAACGTGACGAAAGGCTTCCACCAAAGGCGTAGCTGCCACCCTCCAGACGCATCCGGCTTGCCGATGACGGTGTAGAGCTGACCGTTCCAAAAGGTGTCGATCGCTGCCTCGTTCGTTTCCATGGGCGGGTCTGAGAAATAGCGGGTTTGAGGCTTGAGCACTTTGACTCCGCCGCCTCGCGACGCGCGCAGGTCGCCTTCAAGCGCCGTCCAGTTCTTCCCGGCAGTCGGAGTCACGTCCTTCAGCAACACGGTCCAGGGGCCGACGCTCAGCTTGTCGCCTGGTTTGATCACCGCGAGTCTTTCGCTCGTGAAAGCGCCGTTCATGGCCATGCCCGTCAACGCCACCGCGATGCCGAAATGCGCGACGACCATGCCCCATGTGGCGAGCGGCGTGCGCAGCGGATTGCGGCCAACGAGTGGGAGTATGCTCGCGCAGGCCAGGAATGCCGCAACTGTGAGGCCAAGTCGCGGGAGGATCGTCATCTCCGGCGCGATGATGATCGTGATGGCGAGCGCGGTGACGCCGAGCAGGGCGGCAACCTTCAGGCGGTTCCAGACGGGTCGGCGCTCGCGTCTCCAGCTGAGCAGCGGACCGATGCCGACCAGCAACGCGAGAAGAAGCGCCAGCGGTCCTGCGACCGCGTTGAAATAAGGGGCGCCGACGGAGAGCTTCTCGCCGCTCAATGCCTCGACGAACAAAGGATAGAGCGTGCCGAGAAATACAATGCCGAGAATGACGCTAAGCAGCAGATTATTGATAACCAACCCGGTTTCGCGGCTGACCAGCTCGAACGGTGCACCTTCCTTCAAGGTCGCTCCGCGCACGGCGAACAAAGCGAACGCAGCGCCTACGTAAATGGCCAGCAACGCGAGCAGGAAAGTACCGCGCTGGGGATCGATGGCGAAAGCATGCACCGAGGTCAGGATGCCCGATCGCACAAGGAAGGTGCCAACCATCGACATGGAAAAGGCGATCACCGCGAGCATCATGGTCCAGGCTTTGAGCGCGCCCCGCGCCGCCAGGACATTGACCGAATGCAGCAAGGCGGTCGCTGCCAACCAGGGCATCAGCGAGGCGTTCTCGACCGGGTCCCAGAACCAGTATCCGCCCCAGCCAAGCTCATAATAGGCCCAATAGCTGCCTGCAGTGATTCCCAGCGTCAGCAGGATCCACGCCCCGAGCACCCACGGCCGCATCGCCCGGGCAAGCCGTGCATCGACTTCGTTGGTGAGCAGTGCGCCGACAGCTAGGCTGAAGGCGATCGATAGGCCGACATAGCCGAGGTAAAGGGTCGGTGGGTGGAAGGCCAAGCCAGGGTCCTGCAGCAGAGGGTTGAGCCCCTGCCCGTCAGGTGGCGCGGGAAACAACCGTGCGAACGGGTTCGAAGCGACCAGGAGGAAAGCATAGAAACCCAGCGCCAAGGTCGCCTGAGCACCGAGTGCCGCTGCCAGGGTCCGCTCACTGGCCCGCCTTGCCAGCAGCGCGAAGAAGGCGCCGGCGACCGACAGGACGGTCACCCACAGCAACATCGAGCCCTCATGGTTCCCCCACGCGCCCGCGACTTTGTAGATGAACGGCTTGGCGGTGTTACTGTTCTCGAACACCAGTGCGACGGACATGTCGCTGCGGGCGAACACCAGCAGCAGCATTGCGAATGCGATCAGAGTGAGCGCGCCCTGGACGACTGCAACCGCCCGGATCGTCCGGCCAACGTCAACCGGTGTCCTTAGCGCGAGCAGCATCAAGATAATCTGCAGGGCGGCAAGCCCCGCTGCGAGCCACAGAGCGGCAAGACCCGTCTCGGCGATCACTTGGAGAGCGTCTTCCCCGCCTTATGCTCCGCTGCAAGATTGCCGAGCTCGGGCGGCATGTAGCGCTCGTCATGCTTCGCCAGAATTGTGTCCGCGACGAAGACGCCATTTTCCAGGCGCCCTTCGGCCACGGCACCGCTACCTTCGCGGAATAGGTCAGGGACGATGCCGCGGTAAACGATCGGAGTACTCGCCTTGCCATCAGTGACCGCGAAGCGGATCGTCACGCCGTCGGCTTGCCGCGTCACCGACCCTCGCTCAACCATTCCGCCAAGACGCATGGCCTGACCCTGTTTGGCCTTACCCGCAGCGACGTCGGCAGGCGTGTAGAAATAGGAGGCCTCGCTCCTGAGGCCCCACATCGCCAGCAGGACGGCGACAAATACCGCCACAACTGCAGCAACCAAAAGGACGAGCCGTTGGTTCTTCGGCTTCATTTGCGTTTGAGAGCGTCGGCTGCGATTTCCGATCGACGCATCGAGCCGAAAGCCCATATCATTAACGCGACGGTCAGCGAAACGGCCACCGAGTAAGCGGCAATGACGAACGGCCACGGGTCCATCACGTGCCCATCCTTCGCATTCTTGCTTCGACTTTGTTTTGCGCGAGCTCGGCACGAATGCGCATCAAAGTTGCCGCTCCGAAGAGGCAGGTAAATCCGATCATCGTCAGCGGCAGCGGCCACAAGATGCTCTCGTCGATCGTCGAGCCGTTGAGCCCGATGCTCTGGCCTTGGTGAAGGGTTCGCCACCACAGGACGGAATAATGGATGATCGGAAGGTTGATTGCGCCGACCAGGCCATAGATCGCCGCGATGCGCCCGTCCCCGCCGCGCTCCCGCTCGGCAGAGGCCAAAGCGATGTAACCGAGGTACAGAAAGAACAGCACGAGCATCGACGTCAGCCGCCCGTCCCATTCCCACCAGGTTCCCCAGGTCGGGCGTCCCCAGATAGAGCCGGTGATGAGGCAAATCGCGGCAAAAGTAGCGCCCGCTGGAGCAACCGCACGCCCCGCAACCGCGGCCAGCGGATGCCGCCACACCAGTTGGCTCACGGATGCCGCAGCAATGCCGACCCATCCGGCCATTCCAAGCCAGGCCGAAGGCACGTGGATATACAGGATACGAACGGTCTCGCCCTGCAGATAATCCGGCGGCGTAAGCGTCAGGCCAGCGATCATCCCGACAACTGCCAGGGCGAGGCCGATCAGCAGCAGCCATGTCGTGGCGGGCCGCGCGAAACGCAGGAACCGGGCAGGATTTGCGAGCGCGTGCATTGCGCGCCTGCTTATGCCCTTCCGATGAGGCGCTGCGCCATAGCGTCGGCGACGGCAGCCGGATCACGGCCGGTCGCGGCGCTCTCGGCCCAGATCTGCTCGAGCCGGACGGGAATGCCTTCGATCCGCTGCCGCACCAGGTTGGCGTCCCCGTCGCCGAGATATTCGGTGCAGACGTTGATGATGCCACCGGCGTTGATGACGTAGTCCGGCGCGTAAAGAATGCCGCGCCGATGCAGCCGCTGCCCGTCGTCTGGCGTGGCGAGCTGGTTGTTTGCGCCGCCCGCCACGATCGGAGCTTTCAGTTCCGCAATCGATTCTTCGGTCAGGATTGCTCCAAGAGCGTTGGGGCTCACGACATCAGCCTCGAGGCTGAGGATTTGATCCGGCGACACGACCTTGCCGTTCGTGGCATCCGCGAGCTTCTGCGCCTTTGCCTGGTCGACGTCGGCAATCGTCAACTTCGCGCCCTCCGCGCATGCGTGCAACGCAACACCGGTCGCGACGCTGCCAGCGCCCTGCATTGCGATGCGCAGGCCGTTGAGCGTGTCCTTACCGAGCGCGCGCTTCACAGCGGCCTTAATGCCGAGGAAGACACCCAGCGACGTGTGCGGTCCTGGGTCTCCGCCGACGTCGCCCCCGCTATTCGGCAGACCGGCGACGAACTTGGTGGCGCGCGCCACTTCGATCATGTCTGCAACGTTGATCCCGACGTCTTCCGCAGTCACGTAACGACCACCGAGGTGATCAACCGCCTTGCCGAAAGCATGGAGCAAATCCGGCGTCTTGTTGCGATCTTGATCGGCGAGGATGACGGACTTGCCGCCACCCAGCGGCAGACCCGCCATCGCATTCTTGTAACTCATGCCGCGCGACAGACGGAGTGCGTCAGTGAGCGCTTCCGCGTCCTTGGCATAGTGCCAGAAGCGAGCCCCGCCCGCCGCGGGACCCAAGTGCGTCGAGTGAACGGCGATGATCGCCTTCAGCCCGCACTTCTCGTCATCGATGAAGTGGATCTCCTCATGGGCGTCGAAATCGGGCAGGCCCCAGGGCGTCGTCATCTCTCGCGAAGTTCCGGTTCAGTAAGAGTGAAATTGGGGCGATCGAGGGGACTTGAACCCCCGACCCCTGGTACCACAAACCAGTGCTCTAACCAGCTGAGCTACGATCGCCACGGTATTTCAAAGGAGCGGTTCCTTTGGCCGCGCGCGCCACTTAAGGGGCAGCGTGAGCGAACGCAAGGACGGCCACGGTGATGAACGCAACGATCGAAAAGTTCGGCTATCCCGCGACGTTGCTTGCCGAATTCGAGCGCTGGCTGATCTTGTTGCGGCCCGCTCAGGTTACCCTCGGCTCGCTGGTTCTGGCCGCGAAGAGCGCCGCCACTGCGTATCACGAACTTCCACGAGAAGCGTTCGCGGAGCAGGCAAAGATTATTTACGCAATCGAAGCCGTGCTTAAGGATTTCTGCACCTACGAGCGCATCAATTACCTGATGCTCATGATGGTCGACCCTCACGTCCATTTTCACGTCATCCCTCGCTACTCGGAAGCTCGGCAGTGGGATGGCATCGCCTTTCCCGATGCAGGTTGGCCCGGGCCGCCGCGGCTCGACACGGCGGTGAAGCTAGACAAGCGGCAGCTACAAACGCTCGTGTCGGAGATTGCCGACGCGTTTCGCTGTCGGAGGGCAGCATCCTAACTTGCATACACCTCTCGGGAGGCGCATTCTTCCGACACCGGGGAGAAGAAGAATAATGGCGAGTCGGCGCCTACCGCCAACGCCAGGCGTTTCACTACGCGAGACCCTAATCTCCGCGGGGCTTCCGGCTGAGCAAGCCGACGTCCTCGCGAAAATTCCTCACCGCGTACTTCAGGTCGAGCCACGCCGGCCATTTCGCGAACCTGGCGTGCATCGTAATGAAGTCATGTTCGTTCGCTCAGGCATTCTTTCAAAGTTCAAGAGCGACAATTCGGGCCGTCGGCAGATCGTCGCACTACGCTTTCCGGGCGAAGGCATTCTGCCGCGCGATGGCATCGCCGAATATGGCATCCAGGCGATTGTCCGAAGCGAAGTCATGGTCGGGAAATCCGAGGATTTCGACCCGATCGTTGACAACAATCCGGAGATGCAGCGCTTCTTTCGTCGCCTCATCCAGCGCAACGAAGCGATCGGCTACGAATGGCTCGTCAATTGCGGCCGGCGCGATTCCACTGCGAGAGTTGCACACCTGCTGTGCGAGACCGCAGTACGCATGCACATCCACAACGGCTCGATGGTAAACCCGTTTACCCAACAGCAGATTGCAGAGATCACGGGCCAGACGTCGGTCAACGTCAACCGCGTTCTCGCCGACATGGAGCGGCAAGGACTGATCCGCCGCAAGGGCCGCGAAATTCAGTTCACGGACTGGGACGAAATGCGCAGGGTGGGTAGCTTCCAACCCAATTATTTGGAGATTTGATCACACCACGCGCAGGGAAGCGTGGTGGGCGCGACAGGGATTGAACCTGTGACCCCACCCGTGTGAAGGGTGTGCTCTACCGCTGAGCTACGCGCCCGCTTTCCAGCAGGAGTGCGCGGATATAGTGCCGCCTTCGCGGCTGTCCAGTTGCTTACTGAACCGCGTCCTTGAGGACTTTGCCCGGTCGGAATTTCGGCTGGGAGACGGCCTTGATTTGCATGGGCTCGCCGGTCCTGGGGTTACGGCCGGTCGACGCCTTGCGCCGCGTCACGGAGAAATTCCCGAAACCAACCAACCGCACTTCGTCGCCGCGCTTCAGAGTTGAAGTGATCACCTCGAGCATCGTTTCGACCGCCCGCATAGCGTCGTTGCGGCTGAGGCCTGCACGATCGGCGACATGACCAATCAATTCCTGTTTGTTCATGGCGCCCGGCTCTCCCCTACCCGCCCGCAAGACTCGCGCGCACGGGGGTCTCACCTTAAGGCAAGACTCCCCGCACGAGTCAAAGGCTAGTGACGAACGGGGAGCCCGGATTCTGCCCCAGGCGTGGACACCGGTGGCTCGGCGGCATGCTCATCGTGGTCCGTCCACTCGATCGCCTGAAGCGGTTCCGCCATGGCGCGGGCAAGCACCTCGTCCACGTGGGCAACCGGCACGATCTCCAGCGCCTTTTTCACGCTCGCAGGAATCTCGGCGAGATCCTTCTCATTTTCCTGCGGGATGAGCACGGTCTGGATGCCGCCGCGGAGCGCCGCAAGCAGCTTTTCCTTGAGACCGCCAATGGGAAGCACCCGGCCACGCAGCGTCACCTCGCCGGTCATTGCAACGTCGCGGCGAACGGCAACGCCGGTCAGCGTGGAAATCATCGCGACCACCATGCCGATACCGGCGGACGGGCCGTCCTTCGGCACGGCGCCTTCGGGCAAGTGCACGTGGATGTCCTTGCGAGCGAAAATCGACGGCTTCACACCATATGCCGGAGCACGGGCCTTCACGAAACTCATCGCCGCCTGGATCGACTCCTGCATCACTTCGCCGAGCTTGCCGGTGGTCTTGATCTGGCCTTTGCCAGGAACGGTCACGGCTTCGATGGTCAGGAGCTCTCCGCCGACTTCGGTCCAAGCCAGGCCCGTAACGGCACCGATCTGGTCCTCTTCCTCGCCCATTCCATAACGGAACTTTCGGACGCCTAGGAAATCGCCGACATTATCGGCCGTCAGCTCGACTTTCTCGACCTTGTTCTCGAGGATCTGGCGGAGCGACTTGCGCGCGACCTTGGCCAGTTCTCGTTCCAGTGTCCGTACGCCGGCCTCGCGGGTGTAATGGCGGATCATCGCCCTCAGCGCGTCGTCGTCATACGTTAGCTCATCCGGCTTTAGGCCGTGGGCATCCATTTGCTTGGGGATTAGGTGGCGCTTGGCGATTTCCACCTTCTCGTCTTCGGTGTAGCCCTCGAGCCGGATGATCTCCATGCGGTCCATGAGCGGCTGCGGCATGTCGAGCGAGTTCGCCGTCGTGACGAACATCACGTCGCTGAGGTCGTAGTCGAGCTCCAGATAATGGTCCTGAAACTTGTTGTTCTGCTCGGGATCCAAAACCTCCAGCAGCGCGGACGACGGGTCGCCACGGAAGTCCTGTCCGAGCTTGTCGATCTCGTCGAGCAGGAACAGGGGGTTGGAAGTCCCTGCCTTCTTGATGTTCGAGATGATCTTGCCCGGGAGCGAGCCGATATAGGTTCGGCGGTGGCCGCGGATCTCGGCCTCGTCGCGAACGCCGCCAAGAGACTGGCGCACGAACTCGCGACCCGTCGCGCGTGCAATGGACCTTCCCAACGAAGTCTTGCCGACGCCCGGAGGCCCGACGAGGCACAAAATCGGCCCCTTCAGCTTGTTGGTCCGGGCCTGGACCGCGAGATACTCGACGATCCGCTCCTTGACCTTCTCCAGGCCGTAGTGATCCTCGTCGAGGACCCGCTGCGCCTCGGCGATGTCTTTCTTGAGCTTCGACTTCTTGCCCCACGGCAGGCCCAGCAAAACGTCGAGATAATTGCGCGCGACAGTGGCTTCGGCCGACATCGGGGCCATCGCACGCAGCTTCTTCAGCTCCGCAGTTGCACGGGTCCGAGCCTCCTTGGAAAGCCGCGTCTTGCGAATCTTCTCGGCGAGCTCAGCCAGCTCGTCGCCGCCCTCTTCGCTCTCGTTGCCAAGCTCGCGCTGGATCGCTTTCAACTGCTCGTTGAGGTAGTATTCGCGCTGCGTCTTCTCCATCTGCCGCTTCACGCGGCTGCGGATCTTCTTCTCGACCTGCAAGACGCCGAGTTCGCCCTCCATGAATGCGAAAACCATTTCCAGCCGGCGCGATGGATTGAGCTCACCCAAGAGCGCCTGCTTGTCGGCAACCTTGATCGAGAGGTTTGAAGCGACCGCGTCGGCGAGCGCTGATGGATCTTCGATCTCGCCGAGCTGGATGCCCGTTTCGGCAGGAAGACGCTTGTTGAGCTTGGCGTAATTCTCGAACTGATCGATGACCGAGCGCATCAAAGCCTGAGCCTCGGCGCCCGCAGCAGGTTCCTCATCGACCTCCGCGATCTCGGCGGCGACGAAGCCGTCACGAGGAACCAGATTGACGAGTCGGGCCCGCTTCACGCCTTCGACAAGGACGCGAACGGTGCCGTCCGGCAGCTTCAGCAGCTGCATTGCAGTCGCGACAACTCCGAGATCGTAAAGTGCGTCGCGATCGGGATCGTCCTCGCCGGGATCGAGTTGGGCGACGAGAAACAGTTCTTTGTCCGCGGCCATTGCAGCTTCGAGCGCCGCAACAGATTTCTCGCGACCGACGAAGAGCGGAACGATGCGGTGCGGGAAAACGACAATGTCGCGCAGGGGAAGAATGGGGAGAAATCGAGTCATGGACGAGTATATGGGCGGACGGTCCTTAAGGCGCAACAAACGCCGGGGAACAATCCGGACGAACCGCTCGCTGTAGAAGGCAGGGAGACGCGACAATGGCCGACGACAGGGAAAAGATCAGCACAGGCCCGAACGAGGAGCCGATCAACGAGACCATTGCGGGCACGGGACCCGGAATTCCGGACGACGCGCTCGCGCCGGGCGAGAACTTGCCACAGCCTCCCACAGACGAAGAGGTCGAACGCGTGGCCGCGAAACTGCACGCTCCTACCGCCGAAAGTGATACGCTTCCGCTGGAAGGTGAATGAATCGCGACGGATCTTAATGGAAGATTCTGTAACCGTTCAGTTTTCTTCACTATCATCAGCGGCGTGACAATTCGCCAACTCCTGCTCGCGGTCGGTGCGCTGACCTTCCCCGGCTTTGCGTTCGCGCAGGTCAACTGGCCCGTGCCGGGACCAGTGCCGCCGCCTCCGCCGCCAGGAGCGCAAGCTCCGCGCGACGTCGCCGAGCCGTGGATGGCGCGACCGGGGGTGCCGACATCCACGCAGCCGTGGCAATCGCCCAATCCGCGCGGCGCGCAGGCGAACGCTCTCGAGCCAATCGATCTCCCGCCGGCGATCGAGCAGGGCGTCGACATGATCTACATCGACCAGGAGCTGGTGCCGCACGCAGTGCAGGATCAGGGACCCTTCGCCAACATGACCTCGGCAGCCTGGAGCGGTGCCCCCCTCGACCTCTTCGTCCCAGTCAATCCAATCTACACTGAGCTGCGTCGCGGACTCGTGAAGTACCAGCAGACCTGGGGCAACCTACCCGACATTGGCGTTCCGGCGGGGCCGGCGCTCAAGCCCGGCTCGACCGGCGAAAGGGTTTCTGCACTGCGGGCGCGGCTCGGACTAGCGCCAAGCGACAGATTCGACGCCGCTCTGGCTGCAAAGGTAAAGGAGTTCCAGGCGGTTCACGGCATCAAGGCGGATGGCATTGCCGGTGCCGGCACCATCGAAGCGCTGAACCGCGGCCCCCAATATTATGAGCAGCTGATCGTCATCAACATGGAGCGCGCCAAGCGCCTTCCTGCTCCGCAGGAAGAGTTGAAGTACGTGCTTGTTGATGCCGGGTCGGCGCGACTGTCGCTTTGGCAGAATGGCCGAAAGATCGACCAGATGAAGATCGTGGTCGGCAAAGCTGAAACCGCGACACCGATGATGGCGGCGTACATCAAGTATGCGAGCGTCAATCCGTACTGGAACGTCCCGCCGGAACTTGTCCGGAATCTCATCGGCCCACGGATCGTTGCTCAGGGCATCAAATATCTGACTGATCGCGAATATCAGGTGCTCACCGGATACGGCGCCGATGCTCAGATTCTCGATCCTTCAACGGTCGATTGGCAGGCGGTCGTCGACGGCCGCCAAGATGTCGCGCTGCGACGTCTTCCCAGCCCTGCCAATTCCATGGGTGCGATGAAGTTCATGCTCCCCAACTACTTCGGCATCTACCTCCACGATTCGCCGGAGCGCGAACACTTCACGAAGAATGAGCTCTGGGTCAGTAACGGCTGCGTGCGACTTGAAGACTATAAGCGCGTTGCCAAGTTTCTCTTCGACGGCAGCATCCCTCAGGGCGACAACCCAAAGGTTGAAAAGGAAGTCGATCTGCCTCGGCCGGTTCCGGTCTACGTTACCTACCTGACCGTGCAGCCTACGGCCGACGGAATTCAGTTCCTGGAAGATCATTACGGCCGGGATGCGCATCTCATGGAGCGCTATGGCACACAGCTCATGGCGGCCGTGCGCGGGCAATAAGCTTCGCTGTATTGACTTAGTAACACACCAGGACTAGCGGCGCGGTGATGTTCGCGCCGAATTCGATCAGCGTCCTGCAAGTCAACGCCTTCCTGGTCACGACTGCCGTCTTCGTGACTGGCATCTCCTGGATTGCGCTGCGCAACGTCGACCGGACAGCCGGCAACAGACGACTGGGGTCACTGATCGGAATTGCGCTTCAGTCACTGGGGTGCGCAGCGGCCGGCATAGGACTAGTCAGGCCCGTTCTGCCTTGGTGGGCGCCCTTCTCGTTGGTTTCGACTGTGCTCGTTCTTCTCCTCGGCGGAACGGCAATCGCCCTGTTCCTGTCAGCTGCGACGACGATGGGGAAGAACTGGAGCCTCGTTGCTCGAACACGGCCCGACCATCAGTTAGTCCGCAGCGGCCCTTTCGCGATCGTGCGCCATCCGATTTACCTCGCGCTTTTGCTGTACCTGATCAGCATTGCCGCCGCGTTGGGACATTGGCCGCAGCTGCTGCTCGCCATCCCGCTTTACCTTGCGGGAACGGCCATCCGCATTCGTGACGAGGAAGCTTTGCTCCGCAAGCAATTCGGTGATGAACACGCGCGATACGTGCGCGAGGTCCCTGCCCTCATTCCGCTAATCATCTGAGAAGCGACGCTTAAGCCGCGTCGCCGGTCTTGTCCTTGGCGGCATAGACGCGGACGGGTTCCTTGGTCCCCATTACCACTTCCTTGTCGATGTGAACCTCGTCCACGCCGTCCATCGAGGGCAGGTCGAACATGGTATCGAGCAGGATGCCTTCGAGGATCGAGCGAAGCCCACGCGCGCCGGTCTTCCGCTCAATCGCCTTTTTGGCGACGGAGTGAAGTGCGTCTTCCGTGAATTCGAGCTCGACGTCTTCCATGTCGAACAGCTTGGCGTACTGCTTGACCAGCGCATTCTTCGGCTCGACCAGGATCTTGACCAGTGCCTCTTCGTCGAGGTCCATCAGCGTCGCGATCACCGGCAGGCGACCGATGAACTCGGGAATCAGGCCGAACTTCAGCAGGTCCTCGGGCTCGCAATGCTTCAGCGTCTCGCCCGTCTTGCGCTCGTCGGGAGCCGCAACATGCGCTCCAAAGCCGATCGATTTGCCCTGAAGGCGATCGGCGATGATCTTCTCGAGTCCTGCGAAAGCGCCGCCACAGATGAACAGGATATTGGTCGTATCAACCTGCAGGAATTCCTGCTGCGGATGCTTGCGGCCGCCCTGCGGAGGAACGCTGGCCGTCGTACCTTCCATGAGCTTGAGCAGTGCTTGCTGGACACCCTCGCCTGACACATCCCGGGTGATCGAAGGGTTGTCAGACTTGCGGCTGATCTTGTCGATTTCGTCGATGTAGACGATGCCTCGCTGCGCCTTCTCGACGTTGTAGTCGGAAGCTTGGAGCAGCTTGAGAATGATGTTCTCGACGTCCTCGCCGACATAACCGGCTTCGGTCAGAGTCGTCGCATCGGCCATCGTGAAGGGCACGTCGAGGATCCGCGCGAGCGTCTGCGCCAGCAACGTCTTGCCGCATCCCGTCGGACCGATCAGCAAGATGTTCGACTTGGCGAGTTCGACCTCGTTTCCGGACTTTGAGCCATGGGCCAGGCGCTTGTAATGGTTGTGCACCGCGACCGACAGCACGCGCTTGGCGCGATCCTGACCGATCACATAGTCGTCGAGGACCTTGCAGATCTCCGCCGGCGTCGGAACACCGTCGCGGGTTTTGACAAGCGCCGATTTCGACTCTTCGCGGATGATGTCGTTGCACAGCTCGACGCACTCGTCGCAGATGAAGACGGTTGGTCCCGCAATAAGCTTGCGAACCTCATGCTGCGACTTACCGCAAAACGAGCAGTAGAGAGTGCTCTTCCCGTCGCCGCCGCCTGAAAGCTTGGTCATTCCCGTCCTTGCATCTCGGCCGCGAGCGACCGTCCTCTAGAGGGGCATGCTACCCCAGTTTGTCGCACAATCAACTCTGCAGGAGTCTTAACGCGCCCCGCAACGCGATTGGCCGTTTGATCTCAACAATATGGATGGGGGGCATGTTCCTAGCAAGGCCCTACGAGCCGTGCGTTAAGGTTACTCTGTCCCAAGATCGGCCGAGGACGTCTTCCAGCGACACTCTACCTGGTGACTGCAAGCAGCGCTTCCCGCATCGCCTCTTGGAAGTCAGACCGAGAGTAAATGTCATTATGCCCAGCGCGTTCGATTGTCCGGTCGAAGACCAGCTTCGGGATTTTCTTCCGTAGCGCATCGGTCCGTTCAGCCGGCACGATCTCGTCCCGCTGAGCAGCGACGACAGCCATCGGCACGTTCACTTTGGAGACGGCACTTGCCGCGTCGATCTCGTGATCGAAGAACGGCGCGATTGGTAGCCAAGGGTACATCGCCTGCGCGACCGCCTTGAGCGAATCGAAAGGCGTCACGAGGATTGCCCCCTTGACCGGCCGGATCGCAGCGAGATGAGCCGCGATCCCGCTGCCGATACTGAACCCGACTACGACCGTCCTTGCCGGCCGCACCTTTTTGACAGCGAAATCGAAAACCAACGGCGCGTCTGCAAGAAGAGCCTCCGCGGACGCCTGTCCTCCCGATGGCTTGTAGCCGCGATAATGAAACGAGACGACGTCCGTCTCCGGATACAGCTCGTGCAGATATTCGGCGACATCCTGAGCGTTCCAGGCGTTGCCGCCAAAGCCGAGGATCAGCGTGCGATCGGCCGCGCGATCATCCGGTGGGATGTGGATGCCGGCCAATCGATGCCGTCCCACCGTCAGGGACAACTTCTCCGCGCCGGGCGGCAGCGGCCCGGCGGAAGCGACGGCATGTGTCGGAAAGATCAGCTGGGATTGAAATTCGAACATCGCGATGACCATCACCGCGACCACCGCGGCTACGATTAGACTATGCGGCGAGTGCCGCTTCGATAGCAGGGGTAACACGGTCGACCGTGTAGGGCTTTTCAATCACCGGCGCGTCGTTGAACTCGGGCGGCGGAGGATCGACATGGCCGCCCGTCGCGATCACGAAGGGCACGTTCTTCTTGCGAAGCGCGCTGGCGACCGGCCACACATTCTCGCCCTTCAGATTTACATCGAGGATCGCAAGGTCGAAGCCGCCCTTCTCAACCTCTTCAAGCGCGCATTTCACAGTATCACAGGTTCCCTGAACCCTATGCCCGAGGGAATCGAGGAAATCCTCGAGCATCATCGCGATCAGAGGCTCATCCTCCACGATGAGGATCGAACGCGTAGCTTCCATAGGGCCTTCGCATACGGCGCGGATGCGAATCCGCAAAGTGCTTATTTACCCGGGTGTTTGTTGGCCGCTGCGTTGCGGGCCGCCTCTGCAAGCTCGGTGACGGAGAAGGGCTTTGGAAGGAAGTTCACGTTTTCGATGTCGATCGACTTTCTGAGCTGCTCTTCGGCATAGCCTGACATGAAAAGGATCTTGAGGTCGGGCCAGGTTTTGCGGGCTTCGCGGACCATCGTCGGGCCGTCCATACCGGGCATGACGACGTCGCTGATCAGGAGATCGATGGGCTCCCCCTGTGCCAGAATCTCCAGTGCATCTTCGCCATTGTCGGCGGTGATCACCTTGTAGCCGTGACGAGTTAGCGCCCGTTCGGCCACGCTGCGCACCATCGGCTCGTCTTCCACCAACAGGACGGTGCCACTGCCCCAGAGCTCATTCGGCTTACTTTTCTCGGCTCGGCGAGCCTTGGCGGTCGATGCTTCCTCGCGATGAACGGGCAAGTAAATGACGAAGCGGGTTCCTTCATTGATCCGCGAGTCAGCGAAGATGAAGCCGCCCGACTGTTTGACGATACCGTAGACCGTCGACAACCCAAGGCCGGTCCCCTTGCCGACCTCCTTGGTGGTGAAGAATGGCTCGAAGATCTTGCCAAGAACGTTCGATGCAATCCCGCAGCCGGTGTCGGTTACCGAAAGAGCACTGTAATCGGCGATCGGGAGAATGTCCGATCCGAGCTCGGCGACCTGATCCGACTTCACAGAATATGTCTGGATGGTCAGCGTACCGCCGCCCTTGGGCTGCATCGCGTCGCGCGCATTCACTGCGAGATTGACGATCACCTGCTCAAGCTGCCCCGGGTCCGCTCGGACGGGGCCGAGGCTTCGTCCGTGCTTCACCATCAGCTCGACCGTCTCGCCGAGCAGCCGCTTCAGCAGATGGGACACCTCCGACACGACGTCGGGAAGCTGGAGCACCTGCGGGCGCAGGGTTTGCTGACGCGAAAACGCAAGGAGCTGGCGGGTAAGTCCCGCGGCACGGTTCGAATTCGACTTGATCTGTTGGATGTCGTCATAGTCGCTGTCGCCAGGCGTATGCCGCATCAGCATGAGGTCGCAGTGGCCGATGATTGCGGTGAGAATGTTATTGAAGTCGTGCGCGACGCCGCCGGCCAACTGACCGACGACCTGCATCTTGGTCGCCTGCGCGACCTGCCGCTTGAGCTTCGCTTCTTCGCTATTGTCCTTGAGAAGAAGCAAGACGGCTGCGTCACCCAGACCACGTAAGCCCGCGATCGTAAGCGCAACCGGCTCCGATGCCTGGTGCGCAAGCCGCACCGCGAGGTCCCCCGACATGGCCGGCCCGCGCGCGTTGCGCCGTACTGCGTCGGCGACGGCGGCCTTGTCCTCCTTCACGACCAGATCGCCCGGATAGACTGGCACGCTGGAACCTTTGAGCCCCGCGGCCTGCCGAAAAGCAGCATTCATGGTAATGAACCGGCCATCCCGATCCACCAGCGCCAGGCCGATCGGAAGCACGTCCAGGAGCGCCTGCAGATTGGACGACTCCGCGGCGGGGCTTGCCGACCGCTCGTCGAATAGAAGGAAAGTGCCCTCGGCACCTTTTCCGTCGGGATCGATGGGAATGTGCACCGCGCGAAGCGGCGCGGCCGCCTCCTCTTCCGAAATCAGCCGCATCCGATGATCTTCACCGATATCCACGAGCTCGTTGAAGTGCGCGGATTTGATCTGATCGGATCGCAGTGCCCGCTCCTGGAACAATCGGTTCGCCGCGAGCAGGCTTCCCTTGCCGTCAACGACCGCCGCCATGACACCCGCAGCAACCAGCCGCTCTCCGGTCAACCCCTGAATTGCCTTCACTGCGCTGGTCAGCGGGTCAACTGGCGAAGGATTGGGGAAACGCCAGAGCAGCAACTGTCCTTGAGAGCCAACCCGCTCGACCTCAACTGGCGTGGGTCCGGCGGTCGTCGTAACCGCGGGCACGCAGCCGGCTCCATCCCGCCAGGCCATGGACTTAGCGAGCTGCAACCCCTGGAGGGCATGCTCGTCGACACCGAGATCGAGAGGCGACCGAGATCCGCCGAAGCGATCGCGATATGCCGTATTGACGATCAACAGCGACCCTTCGTCAGACGTCAGCGCCGTCGGCTCACGACTGAGCGCGAGCGCCGACCCGACCAGGGAATAGTCTGGAGCCATGATGAGCTCGCCAGGCACGGCTCGAGGCTGAGCCTCGAGATAGGCGTAGGTTCCCCCCGCCAATCCGGCAAACAGGGCGCCGAAGGCGATGAGCGGCTGGCCAAACAGAAGGAGCAGGATCGCGGCAGTGAGGGCCGCACCCCCAACGAGCCCCGGAACAAGCCACCGGCCCCACCGATCAAGGCGGGTCGACTGAATGGGAGGCAGCTCCTGGTACAGCATGGCGCTGCCTCCATCCTATCAGTTGTACAGCATCCTACCAGATGCGCACGCGCCCAGCCGGATCGAGGTAAAGCTTTTGTCCGGGCTGCACCCCGAATGCCGGGTACCAGGGATCCATGTTCCGGACGATGTCGCTCCGAAATTCAGACGGCGAGTGCGGATCGGTCAGCAACCGCTGGCGCAGGTTCGCCTCGCGGTAGTTGCGCCGCCACACTTGCGCCCATCCGAGGTAGAATCGCTGATCGGCGGTCATTCCGTCGATCACCGGCGGTTCCTTGCCGCCGAGCGAGGCGATGTACGCGTCGTGGGCCACGGTGAGCCCGGCGAGGTCTGCGACGTTCTCGCCCATCGTCAGCTTGCCCTGCACGTGCATTCCCGGAAGCGGTTCGTAGGCATTGTACTGCTGCTCGAGCTTGTCGAGGCGTGACTGGAACGCAGCGACGTCCGCCGGAGACCACCAGTCGGACAACCGCCCGGTCTTGTCGTACTTGGCCCCCTGGTCGTCGAAATGGTGGCTAAGCTCATGGCCGATGACGGCGCCGATGCCTCCGTAATTGACGGCTGGATCCGCGTTCGGATCGAAGAACGGCGGCTGGAGGATCGCGGCTGGGAAGACGATTTCGACCATGCCAAAATTGGCATAGGCGTTGATCGTCATGGGGGTCATGCCCCATTCCCACTTGTAGATCGGCTTACCGAGCTTCTGCACATTGTATGCGTAGTCGAACTCGTTCGATCGCATTGCATTGCCGAGAAGGTCGTCGCGCCGGACGAGGAGGCCGCTCATGTCCCGCCATTGGGAGGGATAACCAATCTTCGGCGTGAAGGCGGCGAGCTTAGCGTGTGCCTTCACCTTCGTTTCCGGGCTCATCCACTCGAGCTTGTCGATGCGGCGGTCCATCGCGGCGATGATGTTGTGGACCAGCTGGTCCGCCGCTGCCTTCGTCTCCGGCGGGAAGAACTGCGCGACATACAGCTTGCTTACGTCATCGCCGAGCGTGCCGACGGTGAAGTTCACGCCGCGCTTCCACCGGACCTCCTGCTCCGGAGTCCCGGACAGGGTCGTCCCGTAGAAAGCGAAATTCTCCTTGTCGAACGACGACGGCAGATACGGAGCGTAGGCGTCGAGCGAACGCACCAGCAGCTGGTCCTTCAGCACGCCAAGCGGCGCTTTGCCCACCAGAACCGCAATCTTCTGGATTGCCGACGGCTGAGCGACGAGCACCGAGCTCACGCCTTCCGCACCACTTGCGCGGATCAGCTCGCGGAAATCGAAACTCGGAGCGCTTTTGGCAAATTGGTCCAGCGTAAACTTGTTGTAGGTCTTGGTTGCATCCCGGCTCTCGACGCGTGTCCAGCTTGCCGCTGCAATCTTGTCTTCGAGGGCGACGATCGCTTTAGCGCGCGCTGCGGCGTTGGTCTCACCGGCTAGCGTCAGCATGTTCGTCAGGTGCTGGACATATTTCGCCTTCGTCTCCGCGATCTTTGGGTCCTTGGACAAATAATAGTCGCGGTCAGGCATGCCCAAGCCCGCCTGGAAGAATTGCAGAATGTACTGATCGGGGGCCTTGTCGTCCTGACCGACAAAGCCGCCGAAGGGAGTGCCAATCTGAAGCCTGCGCGCTTGCGCGTAGAGGGCTGCGAGGCCGGCCCGCGACTTGAGGCCACGAACTTGTTCCAGCCACGGCTGGAACGGTGTGAGCCCCTTTGCCTCGACCGCCGCCTCGTCCATGTAGCTGGCGTACGCGGCGCCGATCTTACTGTTGGGGTCTTTCGCTTGTTCTTCGATGATTTGCCGCGTCCGTTCGCGCGAAAGATCGTCGAGGACGGTGAACATGCCGTAGTTCGACTTGTCGGCCGGGATCGGAGTGTTCTTGGCCCAAGTGCCGTTGGCGAATCCGTAGAAATCGTTCCCGGGAGCAATATTCTTGTCCATGCCCGCAGTATCGAAGCCGAAGGTTCCGTATTCGGGCTTCGGAGCTGCCGGCGCGGCCGCGGCCGGAGCCGCCTCGGGCGCAGGAGCGGCGGCCAGGGGCGCCGAACCCTGCTGGGTGGCGCATCCGACGAGCACAGTGGTCACCAACGCAAATGCGAATACTCTCATCATTCCAAACCCCTCCAAACTCAAGAATTGTGAACTCCAGTTGCTAAGCAGCTGCAGCTCGGCCAGAATTCTTCGACGACCGCGCTGCTTCGTCCTACCAACGTCATAACCCCTCGCGACGCGCCGTGCGGCGCTGGCGGAACTTGCTGCCGAGCCACGCGCGCCAGATCACACTCGATGCGAAATAACCGATAACGGCCGCCCCAACCGCGATCGTCAGAACGCCAAGCGCAATCGGGCCGGATGCCTGATGAATCCAAAATAGCAGCCGGCTTAGCTCGCTCGAGAAGCGCTCGGCGGCCGCGGGATTCACCAACGGCGCATCATGGTGAAGTTCCCACGAGCCGATGCGATAGGCGGCATAGTAGAGCGGAGGGATCGTCAGCGGGTTCACAATAAGGGTCACTGCAGCAGCGACGGCGACATTGGCACGCAATGGAATTGCGAACAGTGCCGCGAGCAACGTGTGCATGAACGGGATAATGACACCGACGAATAGTCCCAGTGCCACTCCTCGCGGCACTGAGCGCCGCGTCATCCTCCACAGAGCCGGTTGACC